>JAEEGL015486113.1_pt1 | contig 60019 bp, 54 predicted proteins | sample 9134231 | NCBI WGS metagenome assembly JAEEGL01 (sample SAMN16246548, study PRJNA631951) | gut metagenome | biome: gut microbiome; feature: rumen; material: fiber-attached | host: Bos | place: Iran: Karaj | collected 2018-10
ACCACGGAGCCCGTGGTGGTGAAGGCGCTGATGGTCTGCACGGTACCCAGCCTTATGGCATCGCTCCAAGGAAGTTCCAAACGAAGGTGTAGGGTGATGGCTACGAAGGTTACCGCCGCAAGGCAGAGGAGGATGTAGGAGCGCAACTCGTCGAGTTTGTGCCCTATTTTCCGCCATCGGAAAGTGAAGAGGAGGTAGAGCAGGGTGAAGTTGATGCCGCTGAAGAACATGGCTCCGGTGAGGATGTACTGCTGCATGGGTGTGAGGGTGGCAATGCTATCGGAGTTGATGGAGAAACCACCGGAGGAGATGTTGGAGAAGGTGAGGTTTACAGCATCCCATGCTTGCATTCCTGCTGCCAGAAGGGCGAGGATGAAGAGGATGGTGAGCGAAAAGTAGACAGTGAGGGTGCGTCGCACGGTAACGACGGTACGCACAAATGTACCTCCTGTATTGTCGGCTCCCGAGGCTTCAGCGGTATAGAGGGAGTATTTGTTGATGCCCAGTTTGGGCGTGAGGGCGAGAACGAGGAGGATGATGCCAAAACCACCAAACCACTGCATCATCGAGCGCCAAAGGAGTATCGACGAGGGCAACGCGGCGACATCGGGGAAGACTGTGGCTCCACAGGTGGAGAGACCCGACATGGCTTCGAACCATGCAGCAGATAGTGCCCGGAGTGGCGAGTGGCTGAGTGTTTGTGCCGTTCCGGTGGCAAGGAAGGGGAGGGTGGCGAAAAGAGAGAGAATAATCCATAACAGCACCACCAGAAGGTAGGACATGCGCTTGTCTTTGATGTCGCGGAAATGACGGTAGCGGAAGCGCAGGAAGGTGCCAATGGCGAGAGTGATGGCTGAGCAGAGGGCGATCTGCGGCAAGGTGCCATCGGCGAAATGCCAAGCTGGCACAATACACAGCGCCATCAAGGCTCCTTCGGCAATGAGAAGTACCCCGATAAATCGTAACACTGCTTTCCAATCACTTCTTTTCATTTTTCCTATTTTCTATAACCGATAACCGATATCCAATAACCATTCAAAAAACAATAACTATTATCGTCTTTTCCAATACGCTGGGGAGACAATGGCCAGCAAGGCGAAAATCTCTAGCCGTCCGGCGAGCATTAAGGCCATCAGCGTCCATTTTGACAGCAAGGGTAGCGAGGCATACTCAAGGTTGGCTCCTAGACTGTTGATTAGGGGTGAGGGACCGAGATTCGAGATGTTGGCCGACGAGAGGCAGAAAGCATCGGCGATGGAGGATCCCGATAGGGTGAGTAGGAAGGCACCACCGATGATGAAGCAGAGGTAGAGGAAGAGGAAGCCGAAAATCTTGTTCACATAGTCGCTGGGTACAACCTTGTGGTCGATCTTGATGGTGAAGACTACATGTGGATGTACCATGCGGGTCATGTAGTTGCGCAGATAGAGGAAGAGGATCATTAGTCGTCGCAATTTCAGTCCGCCACCAGTGGAGCCGGCACTGGCGCCGCTGAGGATGAGCAGGAAGGTGATCACCGAGGGCCAGAAAGGCCACACTGCTGGTCCCGCGGTGTAGAAACCGCAGGTGGAGACTGTGGAGGCTATGTGGAATAGCGAGAAGCGTAGGTTGAACAGGGAAAATTCGCCGTTGGCGACGCTGAAGGCGACGAAACAGGAGAGAGCAGCGAAAAGAAAAAGCACGGTATAGAGCACGAACTCGTGATTTACCTTGAAACGTCTCCATTTCAGCGTGAACAGGTTGTAGAGCAGCGCCACGTTGACACCACTGAGGAACATGAAGACGGTGAGGATGGAGATTGTCAAATCAGAATAGCCGGTAAGACCGAATTGCGCCGTCATAAAGCCTCCGGTGGAGACGGTGCTCAGCGCCAAGCAGAAAGAGTCGAGGGCACTGTTGCCTGCTAATGCCAGCAGGGCGATGAGCACTACGGTGATAAGGATGTAGATGAACCACATGCGCATCACCGATTTGGCAATATGGGGATGCAGTTTGCGCTGTTGAGTGCCCGAAAATTCGGCAGAATAGAGTTTCAGTGAGCCGCCACTGAGCCGTCGCAGTAAGGCCACCACCAGCAGGATGAGACCCAACCCGCCAATCCATTGCGTCATTGAGCGCCAGAGGAGCACACTCTCCGGGATGGCTTCGGGACGTACAATTACTGAGGAGCCCGTGGTGGTGAAACCAGAAATGGACTCGAAGGCAGCATCCGTGAAACTCTGCAGTGTCCCAGTCATCAGATAGGGAATGGCTCCACAGAGCGGCACGGTAATCCATACTACCGAGGTAATCCAGAAACTCTCGCGTTCGTGGAGGTCGTAGGAGGCTTTTCGTCCCACAATGTTGCGGAGGAAGAGCCCCACAGAAGCCATCAGCAGAGCGGCGAAAATGAGGGCGTATTGTGCTCCGTCGGCATAGTAGAACGAAGCCACGATGGGGAGCACCATTCCGCCCGCCATCGTCAGCGTCAATAATCCTGCCAACCGAGATATTAGTCTATAGTTTAGATGTTTCACTCAAATAGTTTCACCATTTTCGACATGCTCTTGGGCAGTGTGAAGATGACTACCTTGTCACCTTCCGCCAGTTGCAGTTCTCGGCTGGGGAGCAGCGTCTCGCGGCCGCGAATTACACCGCCTACGGTGGCGCCCTCTGGAATCTCCAGTTCGCCCAATGGCGTTTTCGTGGCGGGAGCACGCTTGCCGACGATAAGTTCCATCACTTCAGCGTTGGTACCCGAGAGCCACTTCGAACTCACGGCATCGCCTTTTACGATGAAGCGCGCTATGTAACTGGCGGTGATGAGTTTCTTGTTGATGATGGTGTCAATGCCGATATCCTGTGAGATGTCGATGAAGCCGGTATTCTCCACCAGTGCGATGGTGCGTTTCACCCCGAGCCGCTTGGCGTGGAGACAGGTGAGTACGTTGGTCTCGCTCGAGTCGGTGACACCAATGAAGGCATCCACATTCTCGAGGCCTTCTTCTTTGAGAAGGTCGATGTCGGTGGCATCACCGCTGATGATGAGGGTGTCGTTGAGCAGTGAGCTGAGTTCTTCGGCTCGCTGACGGTTCTCCTCGATAAGGGTAATGTGCATTTTGTCCTGCAGCGTTATCGCGGCATAACGGCCTATTCGACCGCCACCGGCAATCATCGTGCGGCGGATGGCGACAGCTTGTTTTCCCACCACCTGATTCACACCCTCCATTTGGTTAGTGCGGCCGATGAGATACACTTGATCGTCAACTCTGAGCGCCATTCCGCGATGCGGGATAAGGGTCTCGCCATGACGCAGGATGGCCACCACACGCACCTGTAGGTCGGGATGCTCTTGCGCCAACTCTTTCACGTCGTGACCCACCACAGGCGAGCCTTCGTCGATGCGGACCACATACATTGTCAGCAGTCCACCGCTGAAGTCGAAGAATTCTGTGGCGACGCTGTTGTTCAGCAGGTTGGTAATCTCGCGTGCGGCGATGCGTTCGGGACATACCAATTCGTCGACACCCAGCTCACGGAACATCTCGCGGTGTTTGGGATTGAGCAGCTCGGCATTGCTGATTCGGGCCACCGTCTTCTTGGCCTTGAGTTTTTTGGCCAGGATACAGGTAACGAGGTTTACGCTCTCATCGTGCAACACCGACAGGAAGAGGTCACAGTCGGCCACGTTGGCATCGATAAGTACCTGCGGCGAGGTAGAATCACCGGTAATGGTCATTAGGTCTGTCTCGCTCTCGAGTCGTTTCAGCAACTCCGAGTGCGGATCCACCACCGTGATATTGTGGTCCAGTTCAGTCAGCGACTTCGCCAAGTGGACACCCACCTCTCCGTCGCCTGCAATGATAATATTCATCTCTTCATTTTTGTTTAAAAGGTTTTAATGGCTCAAAAGATTTAAGGTTTGTAACCTTGCCCCTTGTCTAAACCATTTAGACCTCTCGAAAAAAACGCTGCAAAAATACAACTTTTTCTGCGAATAGAACTATTTATTTTCTCGGATTTCCGTTGTCGGGGGTAATTCGTACATCACGCGGGCGTGATTGGTGCGGATAAGCAGGCTCTCTATGCGTTGACCATTGGTACAGTCGATGGTGTCGCGATAGACCTCGCCGTTGCGGTAGACGATGCCGTTTTCACGAGAGAAGTACTCGTTTTCAGCATGGATGTGGAAGGTATGGGACTGGGACTCTACAGCGCGTAGTTCTCCGCACAGGTATTCGTCATCGACATGGAGGCGGAGCTGGTAGGTGTTGGAGGTGTTGTTCTTGACGCGGTAGTCGATGTAGTTGTACGAGATGCTGGTGCCTGTGCCGAAAGGAATCTGACGGCCAAAGTCAGGGAAGAGGTCCAGCCCATCGTGATGATGGTGTTCGGTGATGGTGAGGTCGCTGTGGAGGACCATCCAGTGGATGAGGTTTGACAGTTGGCACATGCCGCCTCCGATGCCTTTTGAGGGACACCCTTTCTCGATGGTGAGACCCTCTTTGTAGCCCTTCCGCTCGGAGGTTCGACCAAGCTGTTTCCATACGGAGAAGGTCTCGCCGGGTTGGATGAGCAGTCCATCGATATGCGTTACTGCCAGCGCAAGATTGGTGGCCTTGTTCTCCTGTAATTGCATGTCGACATTTCCCAATCGACGACGGATGAGAGAGTTGTGCCGATAAATGAGTGTCGGTAGCGACTCTTCCGTCCGCTGTCTGGCAAAATGGGTCTTATGAAGCATATCCTTCATGTGACGCTTCAGTATTTCCTTCTCCATCGACAGTCGATAGGTGAAAGGGCAAATTTCGCAGAACAGTTTTCGTTTCATCTCTTTTGGTTTGTATTAGTTCAATTTCAGGGTGCAAAAGTACGAACTTTTTTTAACCTGTCGCTTTTTTTAATAGAATATTTGATTGAATCAGAAAAAAGGTTGTATCTTTGCAATCTAAAATAAGTCATTTTGTCGAACAAACTTTTAATATGAAAAGAATATTTGTTTTTCTGACAGCTGTTGCTATGATGGGCATTCTGGCGACATCGTGCGCCCGTTCCGGTGCCCAGCCGAGTAACACGTCCGTCAACCAGCAGAATGATTCCATAGAAGAAGACCTGCAGGTAATAGAAGATGTTTCTGCCTGCACTCCGGATGCTGTTACCCTGACGGCCCGACAGAGGAACCATGTGGCTGAAAACAATGTCTTTACGCTCAAATTCCTGAAGGCGGTGAACGATGCCGACAAAAGTGGCAAGAGTTTTGTCTATTCTCCGTTGAGCATCACCTACGTGCTTAGCATGGTGAACGATGGCTCCGAGGGCACCACCCGAACGGAGCTGCAGCATGCCTTGGGGTTCGGCGATGGGGAGATAAAGGAGGTAAACGGTTTCTGCAAAGCATTGATTGATGGCTTGCCCAAGGTAGACACGAGTGTGCAGATACATATCGCCAACGCTATCTATGTGAACAAAAACTACACGCTGAAAAAACAATTCCAGCAGGACATGAAGGGCTATTACCGCGCCAATGCCGAATCGCTCGACTTTTCGTCTCCGAAAACCCTCAGCCGCATCAATGGTTGGTGCAATAGCAGGACCAAGGGATTGATACCGAGAATTCTCAACGAGGTGAATCCGGAGGCTGTGTCTTACCTGCTCAATGCCATCTATTTCAAGGCTGCATGGGACCAACCGTTCGAGGAACATAATACGAAGATGGAGGAGTTCACTACAGCCAACGGTACGGAGAAACTGCCTATGATGTGGCAGAAAGATGTATTCCGCTATATGAAAAACAAAGTGTTTGCGGCGGTGGAACTCCCTTATGGGTACAGAAAATGGCGCATGACCGTGATGTTGCCCGAAAAAGGGAAAAACGTTAGCGATGTAATCGACTATCTGTCCAAAGAGGGCACGTCGTTCCTCTCGCACATGAAAACTCGCGATGTGGACCTCAAGCTGCCACGTTTCGAGACAGAATCGACGACAGAAGACTTGGTTGGAACCATGAAGATGATGGGTGTCATCCGTGCCTTTGATGAGTATCAGGCCGAAATACGGAACATGTGCAACAAGGATGTCTATATAAGCAACATGCTGCAGAAAGCACATATCAAGGTTGATGAGAAAGGCTCCGAAGCCGCCGCTGTAACAAAAGTTGAGGAGTTTGTTTGTCTGTCTGCCGATGAGCCCGAACAGCCAATCATCTTCCATGCCAATCGTCCGTTTGTTTATGTCATCCGCGAGCTCTCGTCGGACGTAATACTGTTTGTTGGTAAATTCACCGGACGATAGATTTTTGCACGGTTCCGTTTTTTTTCGTAATTTTGCACTCTGTTTGAATAATAAAAAAACTAATGATATGAAAGTAAAAGAATTGGTTGAGAAATTGAATCTCAAAGTGTTGAGCGGTGAGAGCGGCTTGGATCGCGACATCGACGGATGCTATGTCAGCGACCTGCTGAGCGATGTGATGGGCAATGCCGAGATGGGCAATGTCTGGGTGACGCTGCAGACCCACAAGAATGTGATGGCTATCGCCTCGTTGAAGGAGTTGGCCTGCGTCATCCTCGTCAAAGGACTCACTGCCAGCGAGGACACCGTGGAGCAGAGCAACGAGGAAGGCATCCCGTTCCTCTCCACCGACATGCAGACCTACGAGACCGTTGGAAAAATCTACCAACTGCTGAACTGCTAATCGGTTTCAAGAAGAATATGCCGTTGAATCCTTACAAGGCAGATCTGCATATCCACACGGTGCTGTCGCCATGCGGCGATCTCGAAATGTCGCCGACGGCCATCGTGGACCGCGCGCTCGAGCGTGGGCTGGATATGATTGCCATCAGCGACCACAACACCACACGGCAGGTGAAGGTGACGCAAAAGGTGGGCAAGGAGAAAGGTCTCTTTGTACTGGGAGGCGTGGAGGTAACTTCGCAAGAAGAGGCACACTGCCTCTGCTTCTTCGAGACCGACGAACAGCTCGACCAGATGCAGGCGTTCCTCGACGAACACCTGCCCAAGATTCCCAACGACGAGGACCGCTTTGGATACCAACTCATCGTCGATGAGAACGAGGAGATTGTAGGCGAGGAAGAGTACCACCTGCTCAACGCCATCGATGTGGACATCGATGGCATCTACGACGAGGTACACCGCATCGGTGGCCTCTTCATCCCGGCACACGTCAACAAGGGTACTACCTCGCTCACAAGTCAGTTGGGCTTCGTGCCGCCAGACCTTCGTGCCGATGGGTTGGAAATCAATAAGTTTGTCACACGCGACGAATTCGTCAAGAAGTTCGCCTACCTGAAGAAATTCGGCTTCATCACCGACAGCGACGCGCATTTCATCAATAATGTGGGCGATGTCTACAATGTCATTTACATGGAGCACCGCTCCTTCAAGGAGTTCGCGATGGCGCTGAAAGGCGAAGAAGGAAGGTGGATTGACACGATGGCGTTCAGAGGAATTAAAAATTAAGAGTTAAAGATGAAGAAGTTGTTGTTAGCGATAGTTTCGGTTTCCAGTTTTTACTTTTCATTTGCCCAAGGGGTGCCGGCAGCGCAACGGTTTACGCTGAATTTTGAGTCGAGGAATTTCGAATCGTTCACAGTGTTTATGGATGGCAACGTGGTGAACCGTATGCCACAGAGTCGCGTGATGGTGAACGACGTGAGCAATCAGGCTCACGAAGTGGTGGTGGTGATGAAAAGTCCGGAACAGAAGGCTGCTGTGCTACAGCTGTTGCCGGGAGAACCCGTGGTGACCATTTATGTGGATTACGACACTCGGCTGGAAAAATTGTCGCTCTATACGCCGTCGTATAATTTGGCGCAGAAGAATAAGATTGATTATGGAGAAGTGAAAGGGAATCAAGAGGAACTGCAAGGAGTGCGAATGATAGATTCCGATTTGACACTTCCTGATTCTATGGTTGCCAGGCAGAAGATGGTAACGGAGGAGGATCTGGTGGCGATGATGCTACGGTTGAAGACTCAGTCGTTCGACAGCGACCGTCTGGCGCTGGCGAAAGTCATCGTGGCCTCATCAACCCTAAAAGCCGAACAGATAGGCAGGCTGGCATCATTGCTTGACTTTTCAGCTTCGCAGGTGGAACTGCTGAAATATGCCTACGGCTATTGTGTCGACACGCAGAATTATTACAAGGCTATCGATATCCTCACCTTCAACAGTGACAAGCGGAAGGTGATGGACTTCATTGCTACGCAGCAGTAACGTTAAAAAAGGCTGCGCGTCACTGGGTTTGACCATTAACCTTTAACCGCTACCTTAATCGTTACAAAAAGATTGCTTTCTTAGGCAGTATGGCTGCTTCGCGCACGAAGCATTTCTTGCCCGTGGGCGAGAAGCAGTAGACGGAGCCGTTGGCGGTATAGTTGCCATCGGTGAAGAGGTAGAAATAGCCGTTGGCAGGGTCGATGCTGAGACCATAGGGGTTTTCGTCAAGGTCGGGTGTGAATGGGAAAGCGGATACGGTGCCATCGGCAGCGACGACGGTGTAGTTGATGGTCTGGTTGTAATCGGCGTCGTAGGTGGTGGCGTAGCCATAGGCTTTTCCATTATAGATTGCCATCTTTGAAAGTACCTGGTTGGTCTGGGTGACGGTAAGGGTGTTGGCGTCGACGAGGGCCGAGCCAGCGGGTTGTGCGCCGTAGTCGCCCCAATAGTTTACGATAAGCTTTCCGTCGCTAATCTCCATCACCTCCTGCGGATTGCATCCCACGGTGATGGTGGATGGGTTGTCGAAAGTGGTGAGGTCAATGACATAGAGTTTGTCGTCATAGGAGTAGTTGCCCGCAGCATCGCTGATATTGGAACTGGCCACGAAAGCTTTTCCTCGAGAGATGGCGATTCCTTCGGGTTGGAAGTTGCCGAGGGGACAGGTGGCTTCGATGGCGAGGGTAGCGGTGTCGATGCGTACCACCGAGCAGGGATTGTAACATGAGATGTAGATTTTGCCTCTATCGGCCGCCAAATAGCGGGGTTTACGGTTGCCCATGTCAACGCGGGTGGCGCTGCCGTTTTTGGGGTCGATGATTTCGAGGCTATTGGAGAAAGTGACGGTGGCATAGACTTTGGAGCCGTAGGCTATCATATCCTGTGCCACATCGCCCAGGCCACGTCCGTTGACGGAGGAGAACCAGTCGGCGGTTATCTCGCGGTGTGCGGGGTCGAGGACGGAGATGGTGGCATTGTTGGAACCCCAGGAGCCTTCGTTGAGCACAAGCACTTTGGTGGCACCTGTAGTGACATCCGTTTCGCTGTTGCTGTCGGTCTTGCTGTCCTTCTCGCAAGAGACAAAGAGCAAAGAAACAAGTATTAGGGAGAGAAAAGGAGTGAAAGAGAGTGAAAAAGAGTGAAAGGACAAATGGTGTTTTGTGTGGGCGTGTTTCATGATATTTTTTGTTTAAATATTTATATTATCGCTTATCTCTTATCTTTAACCGTTACATCAAAATTCATACGTCACCCCAAGTCTCCAGTTTCGTCCCATCATGGGGTAGGAGCGCACCACCTCATATTGCACGTCGAAGAGGTTCATTAGCGAGGCGCGGAGGGTGAGGGTGCCGATGCGGAGGTCGAAACTGCGGTCGGCGCTGAGCCCCACATCGCAGTAGGCGGGCAGACGGGTGGCATCGCTGTTCTGTGCGCCGCTGTAGCGCTCGCCGACGACTATCGTGGTGGCACCGAGGTTCACCCAGGGATGCTCCCAGCGGAGGCTGGCACCACCGGAGTGGCGCGGGGTGTAGATAATCTGGTGGCCGTAGACTTTGCTGGCTTCATCGCTGTGGTCGACGGCATGCTGGTAGGAGTAGTTAAGGTTGATGTTGAATGAAGAATGATGGATGGTGAACGAAAAGTCGGCGGTGGCGTCGATGCCGAGGATGTCGACGGTGCCGAGGTTCTCCATGCTCCAGTAGTACATGTTGTGCCCCGGACGGGCGACAATCTTGTCGCTGACGTGGTTGTAGTACACATCCGCTGTGAACTGTAAACTATAAACTGTAAACTGTAAACTGTGAGTGAGGCCGAGGTTGATCTGGTGGGCGCGTTCGGGTCGTAGGTTGCGGGGGAGCGACTGGAAGAAGTATAGTTCGCCGAAGCTGGGGGTGCGGAAGGTCTCCTTGTAGAAGAGGCGCAGCGTGGTGCCCTCGCCGAGGGTGTACCTCGCCGAGAGGTAGGGCGAGAGGCGTTGGAAGCGAGGGGTGGTGTCGAGGTCGCCCACATGGTCGCGGATGCTGTTGAAGACGAGGTTGCCACGGAGCTCGAGGGCTTTGTGCCGGTAGCGCAGTGCCGCTACAGCGACGAGTTTGGTCCGTGTCACCTCGTTGCGCTGGGCAAGGTTGCTCTCCAACCGGCTCAGGTCGCCGTCTGCGGCAAAATCGAGCCAGAGGCAATCCGTAAGGGTGATATTGGTGCTGGCGCTGAGGTAGCCCTCGCGTTGGCGGTATTCGTTGAAGAGGTAGCCCGTGGAGCTGCTCGAGGAGGAGTCTTCGTAGAAGTCATAGGTGCTCTGTAACTTGCCCAGCAACTGCACCTTCCACTTGTCTTTTTCCATTTTCCATTTGCCCTGCACAAATGCCACCTCCTCGCGGGTGTTCTCGTTGGAGAGGGCCTGGCTGTAGTAGTGTACCGGCCCCGGCAGCTGGTGTTCGCCACGCATATAGTGCGCCTTCACCATCAAGGTGTTGTCGGGAGCGAAGGTATAGAAGAGGTTGCCATCGGTGGTGAGCATCCAGACGGCGGAGTGCTGGCGGCGCTCTGTGGAGGAACTGTCTTGGTGCGAGGCGGTATAGTAGAGCGTGAAGGGATAGTCACCGTCGCTGCGGAGGTAGTTCACATAGACGCTGCTGCTGAGCCTCTTGCTCCACCGCTGCTGCCAGAGGAGGGTGGGGGAGAGGAATCCGAAGCTGCCACCTTCGATGCCGGCCCTGAGTTTTACATGCTCTCCGGGCCAGAACTGCGGCACGGCGGTCTCCATATTGAGGGTGCTGCCGGCAGCATAGGCGCGGGCGGAGAGCAGCGGACTCTCCTCCTGCCCTTGGCTGAGGCTCACATAGGCGGCATTGCCGAGGGTGTAGCGCCCGAGGTCCACCTGGCCGTTCTGCGAGTCGTCCACGGGGATGCCATCGATGGTGATGGTCGAGAACTGGCTCCCGAGGCCTCGTGCAGAGACGGTCTTGATGCCTCCCACGCCGCCATAGTCCTTGAGGGTCACGCCGGCCATCTGCTTGATGGCGTCGCTGAGTTGCAGGGCACCGGTATGCTCGAGGTGCTCGATGTCGAGCACCTGCGTGGGTGCTGCGGTACGCATCTCCGAGGGTGAGCGCTGTGCGCTGATCTTCACCTCGTCGAGACGTTCACGGCGCAACGAGTCGGGCGTCTGGGCGTTTAAGGTGAGAGGTGAGAGGTGAAAGGAGAAAAAAAAGACCCCCGAGGTAAGGAGCGTCTTGAGCAGTGCGGCACCGCCTTTATGTCGGCGGCAAACAATAAACGATACTATGTGTTCAACAACAATGCTCATAACCAAAACGTCCTATCCTCGAGGGCTGTTAATGATTGATTGCGGTTTTGGCAGGTCTTCTGACTTGTTCCTACACAGTTTTGGCCTTCCCATAGTGCCTGCTGGCACCACAGTGACCGTGGTTTATAAAACTGTGTATCTCTCTGGAACTCACAGCAGCGGGACTGTTCAGGATTCTCACCTGATTCCCTCTTGGCCCCCTTGCGGGGGAACCGAAACCGACTGCAAAAGTACGAAAAAAAAATGATTCGAAGAAAAAATGAAAATTATTATATGATTTCTCCGAAGAGGTCGTGGGGGTTGGCGGAGGTGATGCGGACTTGAAGGAAGTTGCCTATCATTGTTTGATTGCTTGATTGCTTGATTGCTTGAATGGGGATGAGTACTTCGTCGTCGACTTCGGGGCTGTCGTACTGGGTGCGGCCGACAAGATAATCGCCTTCCGCTCTGTCGACGAGGACTTCGTAGGTGTTGCCTACGCGGGCTTGGTTTTTCTCGTAGGAGATCTGCTCCTGCAGGTCCATCAGCTCGGCTACACGTTGCTCTTTCTCCTCTTGCGGCACATCGTCGGCAAGACGGTAGGCGGCGGTGCCTTCCTCGGGGGAGTAGGCGAAGCAGCCCATGCGGTCGAAACGGGCGGTGCGGACAAACTCCTTGAGCTCTTCAAATTCCTCGCGGGTCTCGCCGGGGTAGCCGACGATGAGGGTGGTGCGGATGGAGACATCGGGCAACTCGCGGCGGAAATGCTCCAAGAGCTTGAGGGTGCCCTCGCGGTCGATGCCGCGCTGCATGGAGGTGAGGATGCGGGTGTTGATATGCTGGAGAGGGATGTCGATGTAGTTGCAGATGTTCTTGTGGCGACGGATGACCTCGATGGCGTCGAGGGGGAAGGAGGAGGGATAGGTGTAGTGGAGGCGTATCCAAGGGGCACCGCTCTCGGTGGCGAGACGCTCGAGGAGGTCGCCCAAGGCGCGTTTGTGGTAGAGGTCGAGACCGTAGTAGGTGGTGTCTTGCGAGATGACTATCAGTTCTTTGACACCGCTGTCGACGAGGGTTTTGGCTTCGTCGACAATCTCCTCGATGGGGCGCGAATGGTGGGCGCCGCGGATGAGGGGGATGGCGCAGTAGGAGCAGCTGCGGTTGCAGCCTTCGGCAATCTTGAGATAGGCGTAGTGACTGGGGGTGGAGAGGCTTCGGAGCGGCTCCGAGAGGCTGAAGAAGTGAGTTCCGTGCCACTCGTCGACTTCGGGCATCTCGGCCTGCAGTTCCGTTTGGTAGCGTTGCACAAGACAGCCGGCGACGATGAGGCGGGTCTTGTTGTGGCGACGTTTCTTGGCTTCGATTTGCTCGAGGATGACATTGATGCTCTCCTCTTTGGCGTCGCCGATAAAGCCGCAGGTGTTGACGATGACGGTGTCGAAATGGATTGCGTGATTGCGTGATTGTTTGATTGCTTGAGTGGGTTGCCCGTCGAAGTAAACGGTATGGCCTTCTGCTTGCAGTTTTCCGGCGAGCTTCTCGCTGTCGACGGTGTTCTTGCTGCAACCCAGCGTAATAATATTAATCTTCATTATTGATTAATGTTTCTCAATAACCTATAACCAATAACCTATAACCATTATTCAAAAAGGGAGTTGACGAAGTCGGTGGGGTTGAAGAGCTGGAGGTCGGTCATCTTCTCCCCGAGGCCGATATAGCGCACGGGGACGTGGAACTGGTCGGAGATGCCGATGATGACGCCGCCCTTGGCGGTGCCGTCAAGTTTGGTGAGGGCGAGGGCGTTGACATCGGTGGCCTGGGTGAACTGGCGGGCCTGTTCGACAGCGTTCTGCCCGGTGGAGGCATCGAGGACGAGGAGCACCTCGTGGGGCGCGTCGGGCACGAGTTTCTGCATCACGCGGCGTATCTTGGTGAGCTCGTTCATGAGGCCCACCTTGTTGTGGAGACGTCCGGCGGTGTCGATAATGACGACATCGGACTCTTTGGCCAGTGCCGACTGGAGGGTGTCGAAGGCCACGGAAGCGGGATCGGCCCCCATGCCCTGCTGGACGATGGGTACGTCGACGCGCTCGGCCCAGAGCATAAGCTGCTCGACAGCAGCAGCGCGGAAGGTGTCGGCAGCGCCGAGGATGACCTTCTTGCCGGCAGCCTTGTAGCGGTAGGCCAACTTGGCGATGGTGGTGGTCTTACCCACACCGTTGACACCCACGACGAGGATGACATAGGGCTTCTTCGGCATCGGGGAGTCGAAGTCAGCAGGGAAACTGCTGGTGTCCTGTCGCAGGAGCTGCGCTATCTCGGCTTTGAGCACCGAGTTGAGTTCGGAGGTGGAGATATAGCGGTCGCGTTTGATACGCTCCTGCAGGTGGTCGATGATTTTGAGTGTGGTCTCGACGCCTACATCGCTGGTGATGAGGGTTTCTTCGAGGTTGTCGAGCACCTCGTCGTCGACGGTGGACTTGCCGATGATGCTCTTGGTAATCTTTTGGAAGAGTGAGGTCTTGGTTTTCTCCAATCCCTGGTCGAGGGTTTGCTTCTCCTCTTCTTTGCTCTTGCGGATGAAATCAAATAGGCCCATATTGTAACGGTTAAAGTTTATGGTTTACAGTTTAAGGTTTAAAGATAAGGGATTGCCTACGGCAAGAAATCTTAGAAAAAATTAAAAGAAAATCTCAGAAAATAAATTTTTACTGATTTTCAACATGATTTTGAAGAATTTCTATGCGAAGCATATCCATTAAAAGTTTAAGATTTAGAGTTTCGGTTATTTCAAGGCTTTCTCCATAGTGGGACGGATGTCTTTGTCGAAGATTTTCTGGTATTGTTCGTAGGAGTAGCGGTTGTAGTCGCCGGAGGCGAGGTACCAGAGGATGACGGTGAAGTCTTTGGCGGCTACATAGCCGGGAATGGATTGGAAGAGTTTTCCGTCGGCGGTGAAGAGGTTGAAGGTGGGGTATCCTTGGACCCCCTTTGCAAATTCGTGGGTACGATTGCGGCCAGCAGATGCAGGGTTGTAGGTCTTTCCAAACCAAACAAAGGTGTTGGTGCCTTCGGCGTTGAACTTGACGGGATAATAGTATTTGTTGAGAATCTTGGCAACGGTTGGGTCGGTAAAGGTCTCGCGGTCCATCTTCTTGCAATATCCGCACCAAGAGGTGTAGAAGTCAATGAAATAGAGTTTCGTGCCTATCTTTTCACTCGCAGCCTCCTCGATGGTGTGCCATTTCACCTGAGCCCGGAGGGAGGTGAAAGGTGAAAGGAGAAAGGTGAAAAACAAACTTGTACAAACTAATATTTTGATGTATTTCTTCATAATATTTTGTTTATCTTTTTAAAGTCAATAACCCATAACCCATAACCCTTTACCATTACCAGTCATACTCCCAGTCTTTCTCGTTGTCTTGCTCTTCCTCAATATAGATTTCTTCACGTTCCTCACGGTCGCGCAGACGGAAGAGGCGCCCCAGCCAGTCGTTTTTCTTGGAATGGACTTGTGTTTTGGTGTTTTTGTCTTCTTCGATGATTTGTGATATCTTTTTCACGTAGTCGGCGACGTAGCCAGAGTTGGCATAGGGGTCGTGGTAGAGTATGGCTCCCGTGTAGTAGTGTTGCAGGATGCTGTCGTAGGAGATGCCGAGGGAGACCATGCGGATGGCTCCTTCTTGCGAGAGACCGACACCGTGTCCGTATCCGTGACCGAGGAGGATGATGTCGTTGGTGGTGCTGTCGACAGTGACGGAGAAGAAGGTGGACTTCAACTGGAAGTCGGTACGGATGCAGGTGAGGGGAACTCCGAGGAGGTTCACTTTGCGGTGTTCCTGTGTGAAGGAGAGCAGGGTGTCGAGATTGGTGGAGTCGTTGATGTCGATTTTGTGTGTTTTAGAGAAATAGTTAAGCCAGCGGTCGCGAGAGATAATCTTGGTCCAGTCGCTCTGCCGCATGTTGTACGAGAAGGTGTCTTCAACAGCACGCAAGTAGGGTAGGGCGGCGCGCCAGACATCTTCGGAGTTGGCTGTCTCGCCTCCCGAGTTGGAGTGGAAAGGAGTTTCGATGAGCGCCCCCGTGGAGTCGACGAGGGTTTCCCCGCTGCTCTCGATGGCACCGAGCATGATGTCGGGTCGGATGCAGCGGTTGAGGTAGGCCTGACAGTGGACATGGTCGCAGAAGTTGTAGCCTTCAGCAGCATGCTTTCTCATATTGCGGAGCGCCCAGGTGCGCGAGATGATGGCTTGGATGCGGAAGATGTCGGTCTGGTTGCCGTAAATCTCGCTCTGCACGACACCAGCGATATAGGTCTCGAATTCGACATCGTTGAGGATGAGCAGGTTTCCGTTTTTAAGGGTGGAAATCTCGAGGTTGCCCTCGTAAGTGCGTTGTTTGCAGTTGGCGGGATTGAGGCAGAGGATGCAGGCGGTGTCGGCGGTTTCGAGACGGACAGACTTGAAGGTGCCGTAGTCGGTCTCATTGACGCTGACATGCACTTTCTTGCCCTCGGAACGGAGAATGATGGAACGCCCGTCACCAATCATGTCCTCAAGGAGTTCGTCGCTTCCGTTGTCGGTGGCGTAGAGGTTATAGTGTCCGAGGTCGATGGAGATGTTGAGTTGTTTGATGGTGTTGGCAGAGTAGAGGCGCACCTTCACGTTGCTCACTGTGGGGTTTTCAGAAAAAGGTGCTCGCGCCCCTTGGCTCCCGGCGTGGGCGTTGAGTGCAGAAAGTAGTATCAGTAATATGGTAGCAAGATGTTTCATTGGATAGTTTCGATGATGGTTTGGGCGGTACGCCGGCTGGCGCCGGCGCTGCCAAGTTTCTCTTCCACACGACGATAGCCTTCGAGCATGCGCTTGCGGTTGGCGTTGTCGGTGGTGATGAGCTGGAATTCGTGCTCGAGACGCTCGTCGTTGAAATCCTGCTGGAGGAGTTCGGTGACGACATTGCTGTCGTCGATGAGGTCGACCAGCGCGATGTGGTTGATGCGGCTGCCCACGAGGGCACGGGCGATGGCGATGGAGACAGGATTCCCGCGATAGCATACCACCTGAGGAACGTGGAAGAGACCCGTCTCGAGGGTGGCGGTACCTGAACAGACAACAGCGGCATAGGATTGCGACAGCAGTCGGTAGGTCTGGTCGTAGAGGACTGTGAGATTGCTTGATTGCTTTGCTCCACGTTGGTCGCAGGCCGTTCGCTGTCGCTCAGGCAGGATTGTTTGATTGCTTGATTGTTTCTTTATGATGCTGTCATAGAGTTCGGGTCCGATGAGACTCATGCCCGCCACAATGAAATGATATTCGGGATGTTGGGCGGCGAGGCGCACCATATAGTGAAGGCTGTTTTTGATTTCCTGCTTCCGACTCCCTGGCAGTAAGGCGATGATGGGACGGCTGTCGAAATCAAAAGGTTCGTCTTTCGGGCGCCCTTGAATAATTTCCAGCAACGGATGACCGACATAGGTGGCTTGCGGCAAGTTGTTTTCGGCGTAGAACTGCTGCTCGAAGGGGAGGATGTAACAGAGTCGGTCGAGGTATTTCCTCATGCCTTTCAGGCGACCTTTTTTCCAAGCCCACAGTTGGGGGGAAATGTAATGGATGGCCTTGATGCCGTGGTTATGTGCCCACTTCTCGATTTTCAGGTTGAATCCGGGGTAGTCGATGCCGATGACGGCATCGGGATGCCAGTCGAGGATGTCGCGTTTGCAGAAGCTGATGTTGCCCAGCACCGTGCGGAGATGCATCACCACCTCGACAAAGCCCATGATGGCGAGGTCTCGGATGTGGCGTACCGGTTGGCCGGCTTCTTGCATCATAGCGTCGCCGCCCCAGAAGCGGAACTCCGCTTGCGGGTCTTGCTCGCGCAGGGCTCTGATGAGGTTGGCTCCATAGAGCTCGCCCGAGGCTTCGCCGGCTATGATGTAATATCTCATTTTAAAGGTTATTGGTTATTGGTTATAGGTTATAGACAGATTAAAGGTTATGTGATCAAGACCTGAAGGCAGAATGTTTAAAGGTTAAAGGTCAAAGATTGTGTTTTGAAGAGGAAGAAAATAAAGGATAGGAAAGTGAGGAAGAAGATTACGAAGAGGGTCTTGGTGACGACGGAAAGCTGCTGTTTGACATAGTAGCGGATAAAGAAAATCAGCGGGATGAAGATGGCTCCATACCAACGCAGATGATTTGAGACGGCCTCTCCTGCGAGGGATAGCCCTGCTGTCAGCAGCAACGCTGTTGCGGCCATCGAGCCTAACCCGACAATGAGGCCGACGGTTACCTTGTCTTGTAGGAAGAAGTGATTATTCATAGAGTTTCTTTAGTTTGTCGATGGTGGGATAGTGGGTGAAATCGCAGTGGATAGGTACGATGGAGACATATCCGTGCGACAGAGCCCATTCGTCGCTGCTCTCGGAGGGGTCGTTGCAGACGAATTTGCCGGTGAGCCACCAATAGGGTCGCCCCTGCGGATCGATTCGCTTCTCGAAACTGTCGTTCCAGCAGGCATTGGCTTCGTGGCAGATGCGGATGCCGAGAATTTCGTCTTTCGGCAGGCGGGGAATATTGACATTGAGGGTGACGCCGGCGGGAGGACGGTTGTCGAGGGTGGTGCGGATAATCTGACGGATGAAGGGGATGCCGGGCTCGAAGTCGGCCTGGGGGCTGTGGTTGAGCAGAGAGAAGCCGATAGAGGGGATGCAGAGCGCCACAGCTTCGATGGCAGCACCCATGGTGCCGCTGTAGAGTACGTTGATGGAACTGTTGCTTCCGTGGTTGATACCGGAGAGCACCAGGTCGGGCCGGCGGGGACAGAAATGCTCGATGGCCAGTTTGACACAATCCACCGGAGTGCCATCGCAGCTGCACACCTTCAGTCCCTCCTCGCTGCTAATCTCTTTTGCACGGATAGGACGTGAGGAGACAATACTGTGGCTAAGTCCCGAAGCGTTGCCTTCGGGAGCCATCACTACCACATCGCCAAACTCCCGGGCTACCTCGGTGAGAGTCTGGATTCCTTTGGCGGCAATGCCGTCATCGTTGGTGATGAGAATCAGGGGTTTCATTTTGTCGGCAGGGTGATGTTCTTCCCTTGGAAGAAGCTGGCGGGCTGAAGGATGTGGTCGAAAATCCAGTTCTGAATGAGGACAGTGTCCTTATTGTCGACGATAGCGTATAAACGGTTGACGTCGAGTTCCTCACGCAGCTTTTCATCCGGCATGGCGGCGATGTCGGCGGGGTTGATGTATTTGAGGTAGACCTTCACCTCGTGACGAAGGCCTTTTGTGTCGGTGATGCGGAGGATGGTACGGGGAACACCGGTGACGCAGCTGTCGGCATTGCTGTTGGGGACAATGGAGGCGAACTCGTCGAAGCAGAGGTTCTTGAAGGTGGAGAGCATCTGGCTCACACGGGCGGTATCGAAACCATGCAGCCGACGGTGACCCTCAAGCAGCTCCATGTAGAAGTCTTTGTTTTCCTGTACGACGGCAAACGACTCCTGGGGGACAGCGGGAATCTCGAGTTCGATGCGGTCGATATTGTACACATCGAGGTCGACGATGACATGGCTGCGCCATTTGATGGCTTCGGCAGAGAAGATGGGGGTCAGATAGCCGCGGAATCCGGGGATATGGATTTCGCACGGGATATCATCGCCTTTGCGGACCATGAAACTGGCCATGTGGTCTTGTGTCTCGCGTCCCACATAGTAAGTTTTGGTCAGTTGGTCGTTTTGGTAGATGTCCACCTGGACACCATGGGCGGCGATGTCTTTCAACACATTGGGTACGGCATCGCGGTTCACTTCGGAACGGATGCGCATCTTCTTCAAGGTCTCGAGCAGGTTGTTGACCATGGGAAGGCTGGCGGGATTTTTCCCGTCGACACTCCAGGAGTTTTTCTCGCGTATCAGCGCCACCTTGCGGTTGAGTTTGTCAGTCATGACGATTTTGGTGACAGAGGCGGTATCCTCAATTTGGTAGCTGGAGTCGTGAGGCCCCGCTCCTTCCACCTGGTCTTTTCTGAGAAGCCAAATCAGCACAGTCGCAACCAGAATGGCGGCGATGGCGGCGAGAAGGATGATATTGCGTTTTTGTTGTTTCTTCATTTCTTAGTGTTTTTTTGTTTTTTGGAGTTCTTTTGCCCTTTGGTGGCGAGGGCTTTCTTGCCGTAGACACGTTTCTCAATCAGGATGATGCAGACTCCGGCGAGGGCGAGAATCAACACGGGAACCACGATGTTGACAATCTGGTAGAAGGTGCGACGGTTCTCGGCTTTGTCGGCATCGAGTTTACGCAGGGTGAAATTCTTGTTGCGCACAGTCATGAGCCCCTCGTCGCCGGTCATGTAGTTCAGCATGTTGAGGATGAGCTCGCGGTTGGCATAGCGAATTTTCCTGTAGAAGTCGTACCCCACGGGGTAGATGGTGCCTTCGTTGGGGTTGAACTGGTTGCGGATGATGTCGCCGTCAGAGACGACAATCATCTTCGTGGGTTCACTGTGGTCGCGGTAGCCCATGGATTTCTCCATCACGAACTCGGGAGCCAGACGGTTGCGCCAAGCCGAACGGAATTCTCCTTCGAGGAGCACGGCCACAGGGACGAGGCTGCGGTTGTAGAGCCGGCGGTCGGGTTGAACCATGGCGTCGGTGACGTCAATCATGGCGGGGGCACTCTTGGTGCGTGTGAATTCGGAGGTGGTCAGCAGCACAGTCTTCTTGATGTTGTTCTGGATGGTGTCGATACTGCTGATGAATTCGGCCTTGATGAGGTCGAGGTTTTTCACAATGGGGTGGTTGCTGCGCGGTACCAGTTCGGGATAGTAGAACCAGGGACGGAACTCGTAGCGCGGCTTGTTGCCGACAAGTTCCACGGGCATGGGGATGAGTTGGCTGACGATGTCCAAGAGGATGTCGGAGTTGATGCGGACACCATAGTTGAAGAGCATCTCGTCAAGTCGTCCCAGCGGGTAGCGTGTCGCCATCGCTTGTCCACGGTTGGCGAGGCTGTCCATCTCGGCATTCATGGCATCGATAAACCAGATGACTTTGCCACCATACATGATGTATTGGTCAATGATGAACAGGTCCTGGTCGCTGAAAGGCTGCGTAGGCTTCGCTACAATCAGCAGGTCGTACTTGTTCACGAAACGGAAGGAGGAGTCTTTCGAGTTTTGCGTGTGGTTGGTCAGGGCTTGAATCTGTCCATCGATGGTCACATAGTCGAGGTTGTAGAATTCCTCCATGGCCTCAGCGATGTTGAAGATGGCGGCACCCGACAACTCGCCGTGACCCTGCAGGAAGGCTACGGTGGGTTTCTGCACACGCGATAGGTTGCGGATGGCTCGAATCAAGGCATACTCGAGATTCTGGATGGAGTTGTTGATGATATCGCCTTGTTCGCTGATGTATTGCTGATTTTGAACCAGCGAGATGGCCGTCGAGCGCCCTTTGTAGGAGAGCTCCGCTCCCGGCAGCAGCGTCAGCGTGTGAACGCTGTTTCCCTCTTTCAGCTGTTCCTGGACGGGATAGACGCCCTTCTGCATCATCTTCTGGTAGACGACCTGACGCTCTTCGTTGGAGAACTCCTTCTCGTCGTTGGGGTCGACAAACTCGAAGGTGATGTTCTCGTTGTAGGAACGGAACAAATTCAGCATTTCGCGTGTCTCGTCGTGCAGCCGTTTGTAGTCGGACGACATCTCGCCATCAAGATACACCCTGACCAGCAAGGTCTCGTCGATATTCTTCAGGTAGGTCTTGGTTTCGTCCGACAATGAGTAGCGTTTCTCTGCCGTCAAGTCGAAGCGGGTGTACAGGTAGTGGCTGGCGACATTCGCCGACACTACGGCTATCAGCACTACGCAGAGCTCCAGTAGATGGCTCATCTTTAGGTTGCGTCTGCGGTTTTTCTCTTTCCCGCGGAGGCTCCATCCGCTCCACATGCGGCTCTGGAGGACCATGCGGGTAAGTGTAACGAAAATGGCTATCACGCCGACAAAATAGACCACGTCGCGAGTGTTCACCACGCCGCGACTGATGCTGTCGTAATGTGCCGACAGACCCAGTCTTTTCACCTCGAGGTTGGTGTTCCCGGAAAAGAGGCCAAGGTCGTACAGCGAGTCGAAGCCCAGATAGAAGATATAGCACAATGCTGCTGCCGCAAGAAACGACACAATCTGGTTCTTGGTCAGCGAACTGCAGAAAAGTCCTATGGATACAAAAGCACCGCCCAGCAACAATAGTCCCAGATAGGAACCTATGACACCGCCGGTGTCGATGTTACCGGGATACGGGTAGCCCAGCGAGTAGACGCTGAAATAGTACACCAGCGTCGGTAACAGCGAGATGAGAACCAGCGTCCATGCCGCCAAGAATTTGGCCCACACGATGGTCCAGTCGCTCAGCGGGTGCGTCATCAGGGTCTCCAAGGTTCCTCCGCGCCGCTCTTCGGCGATGAGTTTCATCGTGATGGCGGGGATGAGGAACAGGTAGAGATAGGGTCCTATGGCAAACAACCCGTCGATGCCGGCATATCCGAAGTCAATGATGTTAAGGTATCCTTTGAACACCCACAGCATCAGTCCTGTGAGTATGAGAAATACCGCGATGGTGAGATATCCTGTCAGCGAGGAGAAGAAACTGGCCAGCTCTTTCTTATACAGCGTGTACATTGATAGTCTTTTATCTTTTTTTCTTCAATAACCTTTAATCCCCGAATCTCATGGATTTGCTCTTGAGGCTGCGGCCTTTGTAGATGCCGTCGCACAACTCCCTTACCGTCTCTACGGTCACTTGGGTGACATGGGTTAATATCTTGCGGTCGATATTTTCCCAGATGTCGCTCGACACATGGTTGTGGTGCATCCCGTTGAGGGTGGTGAATACCAGCGAGGGGATTCCCATTTGGTCGAATCCGCGGGCATCGCCACGAAGAGACAGTTTGCTGCCACCCATCCATATCATGTTGTGGTTAATCTCGTCGCGCTCTTTGGCGATCTTCCAGAGGGTGGGGTAGTTGGCCTCGCCCAGCACCACGATGCTGTCGCCGTAGCCCACGTTCTGCACGTTGATGAAGGCTTCCACATCCCGGATGTTTTTGTAGTTGCGTAAGAAAATACGGGAACCCATCCACAGCTGCTCGCTGCCGCTGAAGAGCACGAAAGCGATGCTGCGTTTGGGACGGAAACGCTCCTGCGACAGCAGACGGGCAGTCTCGAGTACCGTTGCCACTCCCGAAGCGTTGATGTCGGCACCGGGGAAGAGCGAGGTCTCGCCCTGGATACCTGCATGGTCGAGGCTGGCACCCACCACGATGAGTTCGTCATTGTAACGGCTGTCGCTGCCTTTCAGGATACCGATGACATTGGCGGTCACCGCACGCTGGCGGTAGATGGCGTTGACATCAATCTCGGCTTTCTTTTTCAAGGAGAAAGAGGCAATCTTGTGCTCTTTGTTGATGGTTTGGAGGGCATCGTCGAAAGCGGTCGACTCGTCGTCGAACAACTCGCGTCCGCTGTTGAGGGTCAGGTGTAGGATGGGGAAGGTGGCCAAATGAGGCAGCGCGCCGCAGTAGATGCGGCTCTGCGGCTCGTTGGGAAGACAGCTGGGACTCATATTGATGGCCAGCATACCGAGGGCGCCGTGCTTCTCGGCGGTGCGCGCCTTGTCGCGCAGAGTGGCATAACGCTCGCCCACGCTGGCGGGAAGCCACGAGCCTTCGGGAAGTCCCGTCAGCACGATGACTATCTTGCCCTGAACGTCGACATATTTGTAGTCGTTCAGCACTTCGTCGTCGATACCATAGCCGACAAACACCATCTGGGCGTCGACATAGCCGCGACCAGTCATGCCTGCACAGCAGAAGTCATTGCCCAGGATGAAGGTGCGCTTGTCTTTGGAACCGGGGAAATAGATGTTGAACTTGCAGTTCTCTACTTCGTTGCACTCCACTTCAAAGCGCTGCTCGCTGATGGAAGCCCCATAGCGTCTCAGCACATTCTCTACATAGTCCGCTGCTTTGTCGTACCCAATCGTGCCGGCCAGACGGCCTTCGTAGGTCTCCGATGACAACTCGATGATGTGCTTCATTATCGAGTCCTCTTCCACCACGGGCATCGCCAAGGGCTCTCTGGTTTGGCCGTTGGCCTGGGTGTTCCATCCGAAAGCCAATGCTGCCGTGAGTATCCACAAGCATGCTCTTCTTTTCTGCATTCCCCTTTTTATCATAATCTATAATTTATTATTGTTGTTCAATAATTTGGTATTCAATATAATATAGCCTTACGCATACGCGCAAAGCGCATACAAATATACGAAACTTTTTTGAACTAAAAAACTTTTTGCCTTTTAGGCCTGTTGAACCTTTACCGGTTCATCTCATTCAGCAACTTGTCGAGGTTGGGTGTGAGGATGATTTCGGTACGGCGGTTGGCGGCTTTGCCTTCAGCGGTGCTGTTCGAGGCTTTCGGGGCATATTCGCCGTGTCCGCAGGCTTCAATACGGGCAGGATTGATGTTCTTGCCGTGTTGGAGCAGCAGTTTCACGATGGAGGTGGCACGCATCACACTGAGGTCCCAGTTGTCTTTCACGGCCGACGAACCGCGGTAGGCATCGTTGTCCGTATGGCCTTCCACCATGATGTTCAAGGTGGTGTCCTGTTCGAGCACTTTGGCCAGTTCTTTGATGGCGTTGGAACCCTCTTTCGACACTGTCCAGCTGGCGGAGGGGAACATCAGTTTGTTCTCCATCGACACATACACCTTGCCGTCTTTGGTTTCCACCTTCAATCCCTTGTCGGCAAATCCTATCAGGGCCTGGGTGACCGAGTTTCTCATGGCTTCCAGTTGTGCGCGGGCGGCGGCCTCTTTCTGCTCGAGTTCCTGTTGCTTGGCAATCAGTTCGCTGCGCTGCAGGAGGAAACTCTCCTGCTGCAATCTCAACTCGGTCTCTTTCTGCTCGATCTCCCGCTCTTTCTCGTTGAGTTCTTTGGTACGGGCGGAAAGGAGGTTCTGGGCACGTGTGAGGTCACGGTCTTTGCCGGCCACGGCCTGGGTGTAGTTCTCCATCGTGGTGTCGTAGTGGTGACGCATCTGCTCGATGCGGCGTGTCAGGCTGTCCACCATTCCGTCGCACCGTTGTTTGGCGGCCGAGAGTTCGTTGTAGTCACTTGTCAGTGCGTTGTTTGTCTTGGTGAGGTTAGCGTTGTTCTCCCTCAGTTCGTCGCGCTCCTGAAGGGTGAGGCGGTATTGCTTCGCAGTCTGGTCATATTTGGCCTGAAGGTTCTCATGTTCACTCAGCGACACACACGAGGTGAGCGCCATAACTCCTAAAATTCCAGTAAAAAAGAATGCTTTTTTCATAAAAAAAGTTATTTTTTATTGTTAGATAACGCAGTTCAATTATTTTTCGTATTTTTGCACCCAAATTTTTTTGAACAATATGTCATTCTTCATGACACTCCACCGTTGGCGCCTGCGCCACATGAGCGAGCAGACGATGTTGCTGCTGCTGGCCATCGTGGTGGGTCTATTGTCGGGATTGGCGGGCGTGGTGCTGAAGACGCTGGTGCACTATGCCGGCGCTTTGGTGACCCAATTGTCCACTGATTCATCAATCATCCCTCATCACTCATCGTTCATCATTATCTTCTTTCTGCCTCTCGTGGGCATCCTGCTGACGGTGCTTTTTGTGAAGTATATTGTCAAAGGCGATATCGGTCACGGGCTTCCCGGAGTGCTGTTGGCCATCAGCCGCAAGCGTTCCAAGTTGCCGCCCAAGAATATGTACACCTCCCTTATCGCCTCCACGCTCACTGTGGCTTTCGGCGGCAGTGTGGGTCTCGAGGCTCCGATAGCCTCCACGGGTTCCGCCATCGGTAGTAATATCGGCCGGTGGTTCCGGCTCAATTCCAAGAGTGTACGCCTTTTGCTGGGCTGCGGTGCCGCCGGTGCCATCGCAGGCATCTTCAAGGCCCCGCTGGCGGGTATCCTCTTTGTTCTCGAGGTGTTCCTCTTCGACCTTACGGCCACCACGGCGCTGCCGCTGCTGCTCTCGTCGCTCACCGCTTCCACGGTGGCCTATTTCCTCATGGGAACGGGTGTGCAGTTCAACTTCACCATCGGCGAACCTTTCGCCCTCTCACAGCTGCCTTACTATATGGTGCTGGGCGTTTTCTGTGCCGTTGTCTCTGTCTATTTCCTGCGCGTCACCGATAGGGTGGAGGGTTGGTTCTCCCGTCGTCGCAATCCGTGGCTGCGCTGGGTGATTGGCGGTTTGATTCTGGGTTTGATGGTGGTGCTCTTCCCGCCACTCTACGGCGAGGGCTATGCTTCGCTCTCTACGTTGCTGCATGGCAGTAGCGACACGCTTTTCGCGGGTGCCCCTTATCAGGCTTTCGCCGACAAACTATGGGCGCCATTGGCGTTGTTGGTTTTGCTCATCATCCTCAAGCCTGTAGCTACCGCTGCCACCATCGGCTCCGGTGGTGTGGGCGGTACCTTCGGTCCCTCGTTGGTGTTGGGAGGCTTGAGTGGCTACTTCATCGCCTTGCTGAGCAATACGATGGGACTCCCGCCGCAGAACACCGCCAACTTCGCCCTCGTAGGTATGGCGGCCGTGATGACGGGCGTCATGCATGCCCCCTTCATGGCGACCTTCCTTATTGCCGAAATCACCGGCGGCTATGGGCTGCTGGTGCCTCTGCTCACCGCATCGGCGGTGACCTATCTCTGCATCACGCCCTTTGAACGCCATTCCATCTATGCCCGAAAGCTTGCCGAGCGTGGCGACCTCCTCACCCACGACAAGGATGCCTCCGCCTGGCGCCTGCTCAACATGCAGTCGCTCATCGAGACGAACTTCGTAGTGGTCCGTTCGGGCGACAAGCTGCGCGATCTCGTCGACGCCATCCAGAACTCCAAGCGCAACCTCTTCCCCGTCCTCGGCGACGACGACAAGTTCCTCGGTGTCATCGTCCTCGACGATGTCCGAAAGATTATTTTCCGTTCTGAACTGTATGAGACTGTGACTGTCGACGAACTGATGCATCCTCTCTCCGAGGGTGACTTGGTGCGCAGCAGCGACAGCCTAAGCGATGTGGTGGAAAAATTCCGTGTCAGCAATCGCTATAACCTCGTGGTTATCGACGACAGCGAACGCTACCTTGGATTCCTTTCCCGAGCCAATACCTTCAGCGCCTACCGCCGCTTCATCTCTGCTACCAGCGACGAGTGAAAGGCTTCAATGAATCGTTAGTTTCTAAAGCGTAGGTCTATCCAGGCCCATGTGAGGTGCGAGTCGTCGGTGCTGCGTTTCAGCTTGTCCATCGTCTCGTCCCCCGTCATATAGGAGAAACCTGCCGAAAGGCTCACCTCCTTGCTGAGGTCATAGGAGGCGGAGAGTTCTATTTCGTGTCCCAAGGTAAGGTCCATGTTGTTGAGTTCGGTGGCAGTGGCCAGATAGTGGTACCCGAGATTGAAATCCAGCTTCTCTGTGGGGTGAAGGTCGACGGTGGCATAGAGATTGCGCAGACCCGGAGTGAAACCGTTGACGTAGGTGCTGACATAGAAGAAGTCCATGGCTCCGTAGAACTTATGGTGTGAGCCCCAGATAGGGTTGAATCCTTTGATAACCTTGTGCTGTGTCAGTCCCAAAGCACCATTGGCGGGGACATTGAACATCTCGTCACCGCTGAGGTAATCGTAGCCGGCGCTGATGTCGAGTAGATTGACAGGCTTCCAGGTGGCTTTCACTGCTGCCATCCATGCTTCGATGGGCAGTCCGTGTTCTTCGTGGCCTCCTTGCCGGTAGTAGGAACCCTCGAGGGTCAGCCAAGGTTTCTCGAATTTGGCATATCCGCCATAGAGCTGTTGGTATTCGTTGTGTTCGTCGACCCCTTTCTTTCCGGCCTGCATGCCCACATTCATGAAAAGCAGCGAGAGTGAGGCGGGAAAGTCCTGCGGCTCCAGATGGTACCACCCCGCCAGCATGGTCTTGTAGCATTGTGAGCCATTGTCAATGGTGTAGTAGCTGCCGCCAGTCTCCTCCACATCGTCGTCCTGGTTGTAGGTGGCGATGAGATGCAGCTTGTGGGCACCATGCTCGAAACCGGCGCGCAGAGCGTCGTGCGACTGCGCGGCCATCGCCCAGTCGTTCATGCCGATGATGCGTTCGTCGTCATACGACAGCGCCTGGCGTCCCACCTGCACAAATCCGCCCCACAGGGTGCTGAGCTTGCCCCATCCCTCGAAGATTTTCAGGCCGCCGTTCTGTCCCCAGATAGTGGTATGCTGCAGGGTGAGGTGCAGGTCCCACCGCAGATTTTCCGACTTGCCGGTATAGTCCGTGATGAGACGTTCGCGGCTCACCAGAAAGCGTGGGTCGTAATTCAGGCTGTCCTTCAGGCCGCCTTTGCGTATCTCGGCGTGCCCAAGGATATCGACCTTGAATGTCACAGGCGACTGCGCCCGGGAAAATGAAAAGCAAAAAGTAAAGAGCGAAAGCAAAGCAAACGCCAAAGATATTTTTTTCATAATTTGTATAATTCTCAATTCTTAAATTTACCCGTTACCCGTTACTGCGCCAGCCTTCTTTAACCGTTTGCTCCAGCCCCTGCCCACCGACTCTGCTTGCGTCGCAGGCCGTGTCTCCTATGGAGCCAGGCAGAACCGTTACCCTTTACCCGTTACCTGTTACTGCGCCAGCCTCTTTAACCTTTAACCTTTAACCTTTAACCGTTACCCATTACCCTTCTCCTCCCCATAAATGTCCAGTGCCACAATGACGGCCGTGAAGGCCCAGAAGGGGACGGAGAGTTTGTCGGTGTCGAGGAAGTTGTTGAAGAAACCGTGGATGTAGTAGGTGAGGAGTGACAGCGTGAAAGCCAGTGCCAGACGGGCGGTATGGGGGTCTCGTGCGGTGCGGTAGACGCGCACGCCGGTGGCGAAGGTGGTGAGGAACAGCAGTGAAATCAGCGCCACTCCCGGCACCCCCTGTTCGGTCAGTGGCCCGATATATTCACTATGGGCATTGCCTAAGTCGCCGGCATTGGTGCTGATGGTAGAGAGTTGATAGCTACGTTGGTAGCTGGCATAAAGGAACTGGTAGGTTCCAGGTCCGCAACCCAGCACAGGGCTCTCCTCCCACATACGGAAGGCGGAGGCCCAGCGGTTCAGGCGCTCGAGGTTCGAGGCGTCGGTCGAGATATTCGAGATGCTCTTCACCTGGTCGGCCAGCGTGTAGCTCGAGTCCTGATGGTTCTTGCCGAGGTTGTAGAGAATGTCGCTCTGATAGACGAAAAATCCGCCCACGCCGAGTCCGAAAAGCAGCACCATCCATTTCACCTTCATGCCCATGCGTATCAGCACATAGACTCCGATGACGCCCACCACGCTGATCCATGCCGCACGGCAGTAGCTGAAGAACAGTCCGATGCAGAGTCCGGCGAAGAGCAGCAACGACAGCACCCTCCGCCAGCCTTTCATGCTGTGCGAGAAGATGAAGTAGAAAGCTGCCGGCAGCATCAGCGCGATGACGCATCCGTAGGCCGTATGGTCGTTATAGAAGGGTTTCATCACGCGGTGCAGCGTCTGCAGGTCGCTGAAGTTGCCCAAAGTCTTCGTGGTGGCGATGAGGATGACGATTCCCAGGCCGATGGCATAGGCCCAGAAAAACTGGCGTATGCGCCGCTGGTCCTTGAAAATCTGTGCGGCAGCGAAGAAGAACGGCACCACGAACCACACCCTCGCCAGCGTGTATTTGATTGACACCCATGGCAATTCCGAGGTGATGGAGGTGATGGTCATCCACAGCAGCGAGGCCATCACCAGCAGGCTCACCGGATGACGCAGCAGACGGGTGTCGTAGTTGTGTGCCACCAGCACACGGAAAAGGAAGATGGCCGTGAAGAGTATCATCATCGGCTCCACAGGCATCGAGAGCTCCATGCCCGGCATCAGCGCCATGTTCACCGCAAAGGGTGTCAGCAGCGCCATGCAGAGCAGGCCGGTCTCGAAGCGTGTCACGAAGAGCCACACCGCCAACAGCCCCAGTGGCGCCAGCGCTATCGTGGCATCGCCCTTGTACCACAAGGCATAGGCTTCACCCACGATGAACGCCACCGTGACGGCTAAAGCAATCAGCAGACCACTATGCTTCCTAATGAACTCCATGTGCAACACTGACGCGTCAGCCTCTCAATAACCTATAACCCATAACCAATAACCATTCACTCCTCTTTCTTGGCGAAAATCAGCAGGGCGAAGATGGCTACCACCACAGCCCCGAGGCTGCCGCCGAGGATGATGAGCAGGCGTTTGGGATAGGCCTTTTTGTCGGCGGGAGTAGCTTGGTCGACGCTGTATTTATAGCTCACTTCCAGATTCTTGTCCACACGGGTCTGTGTAGCACGGGTCTGCAGGTCGGCCAGCTGTGAGCATTTCTCGGCGATGAGCTTGTCGCGCCAGTCGGCTTTCGGCAACTGCGCCAGCGAGTCGATTTCGCGCTCCATCGACGCACATACGCCGTCCATCACCTCGGCTGCCGACAGGGCGCGGTCGTGGTGAATCTCGTGGCACAGCGTGTCGTACATGGCGGCGATATAGTTGGCGATGTCGGCGGCCCACAGCGGGTCTTGGTCCAGCACGCCAATCTCCACGCCCAGGAACTCCGTGCGCTTCACCGTGATATTGCTGCGGTACTGCTCGTCGAGTTTGAAGAGCTTATGCTCGTCGTCGGCAGGGATGCCGTAGTGCTCCATCAGGTTGAAGTGGTCGCATACCGCCTGCTCCATACGCTTCGAGCTGAGAATCTGGATGGCGTACTCGCAGTCGCGCTCGATACCGTAGTCCATGAAATCCAGGCTGTAGTGGTAGTCCATGATGGCCTTCGAGAGACGGTTCGAGTTGGTGGGGAAAATCACCGCACTCGATTTGTAGAGGGGTTTTATTAGATAGGCGGCAATGCCCGAGCCGATGGCACCCAACACAAACACTATCAGCAGCACTCTCCACCAGCGGCGGAAAAAGCGGCGCGTAGCCTCGTGGTCATAATTGTTGCCGAATCCTTTGCTTTCTTCTTGCATCTGTTTAATATTGTTTATAATTTATAAAGTAATCACCTCAACCCATCCCCGTTATCGCGTCACCCTCTTTACCCGTTCTGCCTGCTCCGCAGGCCTTGAGCACCGCTGAAATAAATCAAATCCAGCGAAAAACCGTTACCCGTTACCCATTACCCGTTACCTGTTACCGCGTCAGCCTTCTTTAACCGTTAACCGTTAACCGTTAACCGTTAACCGTTATAATGACCATAACGAGGCCTGCGGGATTATATTGTCTGTGCTTCCGTTTTTTTTATGAGGGACCTCGGGCGGCGTCTCGGGGAATTGCCGTTTCGGGAGAAGAAAAGTCTGTGCCGCTCTGCGTCAACGATTCTGCCACTTGTGGCTGTCCGTCAGTGGCTTCCGGCAGCCCGGGCTCCGGCTCCTCGCGGTAGGCTTCCACCATCTCCTCCACCGTGCCGCCGCCGATGTAGACAGTCTCCGAGGTGCGGTCGGCAGTGTCCTGCACGAAGCCGTAGAGGTGCACCTCCAGGCCCTCCCAGTGCACCGGCAGCAACACCGTGATGCGCCGCATCCGGCGGTAGACGGGCAGCGTCAGCACCGCCTCGCAGCGCTCCGCGCAGACGGCCGCCACATACACCTTGTCGCTGCTGTTGCAGTTCCGGTGCTCCGGATTCTTCTCGAAATCAATCACCAGCTCGTCGCTCGTCTCCCCTCGTTCCACGTGGGTGAACGCCACCGGAGCCAAAGGCCCCTCGCTCAGGCGCAGGTGTTCATAATCTACCTCCAACGCCTCGCCGTCCCACTTCAGGCATCCCTTGTTGATATGGTAGAAGTAGTTGTATTCCGTCATCTGCGCCGCTAGCGCCGGTTTCTTCAGTCCCAGGAGCAGGATGTCCCGCAACCTTGCGGCGAAAGACATCGTGGAACCGAGACGGTTACGCTGCTCGAGTTGCAACTCCGATTCCGCGTCATGGAAATTCCTCGCCACCGCCCGGGTGACCCATTTCCCTTTCCACTGATAGCCAACGACATTGCCTATTTTCCCCTGATAGGGACCATCGATACCGCCAATCTGTTTAGCCATAATTTTAATTCTTTTTTTGTTATAACGATATTAAATTCTATTTATTGTCTACTCAAGTAAAAATTATTAAGAAGAGGATAAGAATAGAAGTAGAAGAGGATAAGAAGAGGATGCTTTCTATCAATGGTTTAGAAACCAGCCGGAATGGAGGTTTTCCCGCTTTTTTTTACAAAAAAAACGGGCTTTACAGCGTTTCTGTGGAGCCCGATAGTAAAAAAACAAATTACATGGATTCCAGTATATCCATGAATTCCTGTCGCGTCATTCCGAGGTCTCGGATAATGTTTTTTACGACAAATTCAGGGAGTGGCTCTACATGAGTTTGAAAAACAATGGTTCTTCGGAGGCCAGGCTTTGTCCATATTTCATGCCCCCCGGTCGTTCTTAGTGGCTGCAACCCTAACCGTAGCATAATGTCACGGAATTCCTTTAACGTGATGTTAGACAGTTTCTTCATGCCATTGCCTTGATACGCATCGGGGACGAGATTTTTTCATAGTTGGTATGCCCGCCGAGCAGTTTTGACACCTCGGGTTTACGTACAAGTTTGCTGAAAGGAGGTGGGGTCAACTTTCTCTCAGACACTTTCCATCCATGGTCTTTGAGGTCGTCCCAAAGTGTGCCCATTTCAAGGCAAGTTTCTACATATATCTGGAAACGCTCGTAGAAATTTTTGACAGCGTCGGTGTAGTCTTTTCCTGATGTGCTTATATCCAATGAAGGACAATAGGCTATGAGATTGTCGTTTTCTCGAAAGACATAATACTCTATAGAGAAACGATATTCCTCAGTATTATTGTTAGTATGTGCCATGTTTCTTTTGTATTTTTTGCCATTGAAAGATGTTGCAAAAATACGAACTTTTTTTGATTCAGCAAAAAAAACATAATTGCCCACTTTGACGTGCCTTTACATCAGTGTGTCATCTACCGGCACACCATCCGCGAGGTAAAGGCACATCGGCTGCACACCCCGGCAGAAGAAATAGTGGTACCTCCGGTAGTCAATGTTGAACTCCCCGCGGCGGCCGAATTCCGGCTCGGCCGTCAGCATCCGCCGTAGGGGAGGAGAAGGAGCGCTACTGGACGAGCAGTTTCTTGGTGGTGGGGCCGGCGGGGGTGAGGATGCGGAGGAGGTAGGTGCCGCGGGGCCAGGAGGAGACGTCGAGGTCGGCTTTGAGGCCCGAGGCGGGGGTTTCAAAGAGGAGCCGCCCTCGGAGGTCGTAGGCTTCGATGCGGGTGAGGCCGAAGCTGGAGGTCACCCTGACCTTGTCCGTCGCGGGGTTAGGCTGCACGGCGGTGTAGCGGTAGAGCAGGTCGTTAGTTTGGATGCCTATGCCGGGGGTGCCGCCGCCACCGGAGGAGACAACAATGGTGCCACCAGGATTGACTGTGATACTGCCGTCAGAGTTCACAAAGAGGGTATCGCCGGGATTGACCGTGAGGGTGTCGCCGGGGTTGATGACGACGGGGTGGCCGGAGATGACGACGGTGTCGCCTAGGGTGACGGTGAGGGTGTCGCCGGTGTTGACGATGGTGTCGCCCCCGATGACGATGATGTCGCCCGGGGCGATGACGACGGTGTTACCAGAACGGATGATAAGGTCGCCCGAGAGGATGGTGTCGATGGGATCGACGATGGTGTCGCCAGGGTTTACGGTGGTGTCGGGCGGGGCTATGATGGGGAAGATGAAAAGGGAGAAGTCGGTGTCCGCAGGAGGAAAGACCCATGTGGCGGGTGTGTACGGGTCTGTACTCTTCAGCAAAGCCTTATATTCTTCATAACCAGTGCCATTACATGGAATTTCCGGATAATAGCCAGTAAATATATAACATAAGAGTTCCGGACGGAATCTTCTGGAATAATAACTCGTGTCTCCAGTCGGCTCTATATCCATCACTAATCTGAAATGACTTTGCGTATATCCTGTGTAGAAGGTATCGTACACAGTTTGTGGTTCTGAAAAATAACGCTCAAAGACGGGCTTGGGGTATTGGTCAAAATAATTATTGGGAGCCGTGTTTGAAAGCAACCAATGGGTCACGGGGGTGTAGAGGTAGTGTATCGACAGTGAATCGCCCAATTGTTGCATGACTGTTGATGCGTTCCCGTGGTATTGATAAAGGATCAATTGTTCCCCACAGTGCTCCATAGTGGGGTCTTCCGGATAAGTTGCTTGCAAATAGGCCTGAAGAGTTGGATAATAGGAAGAAGGACTGAAATCGAGTGCCCAAGGGTTCGTCATCATGGCCGCAATGCCATAGACTTGCAGGGTGTCTTTGGCAATGAATCGTTTGGCAACCACAGAACCGTTGCCCCCATCCCATGCGAGTGTATATCTTTTTGTTGTATCAAGCCAGTTGTTGTAAAAGTAATTGTCCAGGGGCGCGGGTTTTCGCCACACGGTGTCCTGCGCCTGAAGAAAGCCCCCCAATGTGGTGAAGAAAGCAAAGAAAACAATGATTCTTTTCATAATAAAATTCATTTTAATGATTCACTATTCAATTATTGTGTTCACATATCACAGGGAATAATATCGGGCGACGCTCTCTAGGATAGAGCTTTTTTATTTCTTTATGTAATAAACGTATTGATATTTCCGGTTTATAAAGAGTACCTTCAAATTTTCCAATATCATAATTATATTCAAAGCGGGAAGAACATCCCGGCCACTGGTAGTGGTTATATCTAAGCATCCTGACAAGATTTGAGAAACCCGCAGAGGCAACAAACCGATTGGCGGTCTTGTTCTGCGGGTCGATAGACCATACTTGGTTATACGGATACCACGTACCCTCACCGTAGGGTGCTGTATTCTGAATAATTGCCGGAGTAATATGATATATCTTCATTTGGAGGTCGTAGTCAAGGTTAGTCCCTACTTCGCCACGGGCAAGAATATCATGAACACCGTTTCTGCGGTTGTATTTTATGTCCATTGGAAAAATGTTGCCCATAGGTATTCCAGTTATCTCAACGCTGTTATAATTGGTGTTTAACGCCTCCAACTTCAACATCGCTATTCTGGAATACCCATCAATTTTATATGTTGCCACATACTTATCCAACACTGTATGTTCTATGAAAACCGGGGTCTCTGCATCAGGAGTCTTGACGCAAAGATTGTTAATGGATGTGGAAAAAATATTATCTCCAATCAGAGTAGGCCTGGCAAAATGCCAGAAGATGACACTGGGATTTTCTTCTGTTTTAATACGAGAAGAAACTACAACGTAATTATCTGTTACCGCTACATCATCAAAACTTTCATTTTTGTCAGATGAAAGATATAAAAAGCAGTTGAAAGGTACACCTCCCGGCAATGAGGTCGTCATAATCATGTCAAGTATAGCATCCGAACGGGATTCCGTGGCCCCGGTTGCGACTACATGTATGTCAAACATGTTATAGGGAGCACCTTCTTCTGTTCTGTAAACATCGAGTTTCTTGAATTCCGTACATTCGTCCACCACATAGTAGGGGATATAATAGTTAGGGTTATTATTATAAGGAAAGTTGTAGAGGTAAAATCGTCCAATTATCGCTTTTTTTATCCCATCCTCAAGTTTGTAACCACAAAAAAAGACATTCTTGTCGAAAACTTCGAAATCGTTTACATAGATTGGTTCTATATACATTGTAAAAGCATAGTTATCTCCAGGTGTCACCAACATGAAAGTCGATGTACTCCTCCGATTGTATATCATAACAGAATCTTTCGAGGTTTCCCGGATAATAGAGGTGTCACATAGAAGATAATCTATAGTCTCTCTGATTAAATCCTGCCCGATGGCGGAGATGGAAAATGTGAGGAACATCACAACGGCAAATAGCCGAGGAATGAATCTGTGTTTCGAATTGGTTTCCATAATATTTTTTTTAAGATTATTTTATCAATTTGTTTTCTTTGGCGCCAAATCTTGTTGCACAATAAAGCGGGTTCCTCTGCGTTATGTATTTTGCATGAGGTTATCGCCTTGTGCCTCGGGTGCCGGGAGGCAGGGAAGAGTGTTTTTCCAAAACGTATTCATGGCACTCTCCCTGCGGGGCACCCTCTCTTTTTGTCCCTGTGAACGGCGCACCTCTATCGGCAGAGACGGAAATGGGTGATTTTCATAGGTCCTTTCTTTGTTTTGGGGTTGATTACTCTATTTATAAGCCACACAGGTGTACTCGCCTGTTCCCTGGTCAAAGCTGATTGTCACAGTATAACCTTGGTTGGCCATATCATGAGACCATTGTTGGGCCTCTTTCTCATCCGTTGTGATAAATGTTACTTTCTCCTTGCTTTGAGAAGTCAATGAAGAGCGGTTTCTGGAGAAGGTGACTTCGTATCCTTCACGGGCGAGGGCAATCATCCTTTCCACAAAGGCGTTCCATTCAGATTCACTAATGGAGGTCTGGAATACTTCTCCATTAATGGAATACATGACAAGGATAGACTCTGATGTCTGCTCAGTACCGACGAGAGGTAACACATCTTCTTTCTGGCAACTGGTGGCAGCCAGGCTCAGCACTGCGAGGAGCGCAATTTTTTTGTAATTCTTTTTCATTTTTTAATTTTTTTATTTCAAATAATTCAATGGTTTCTTTAATATTATTCTTTTCTGTCATAAAAATACACAATGCCCTATTCCTGTGGGATGCTATCACCAATCGGCTGTCGGGATTGGTTGAAGGTATACGTTTTTTTAAATCGTTTTTGTCTCTATAAAACAAAATGATGGTGCTGGCATCCTCTCCCTCGTTGAATTCCTTGTTTGAATTATAATCATCTATCATTTCCTGCGGAGTTCCAAAATCAAGCAGCAGCGCACACCAGGCGGAGTCGGTGGTGGCCTGAAGGGTAGTGACATCGACACGGAGGGTGTCGTTGACGGGGAAATCCTTGATGAAGGCAACGGTGACATGAGGGTTGTCGGCATAGCCGCGGTAGAGCTGGCTGCATTCTTCGACGGGCACCGTGTGGCTGCGGTAGACGATATAAGCAGGTACCGTGGCCGCCAACAGGCAGAGGAGGAGGAAGATGCCCCACCGTAATGCTTTTCGATTTTTCCTCATAATTGTTTTATGATTTCGGAGGATAAGTCATACATGGCTTCCTGCTGAAACGGAACGGACACTGTCATCTTGCAGTCGGGCAGCCGGCTGGCCATGGCGGTGGTGCTGGAAAGCGATATTGCAGCGAGGATCACAGCGGCGAACGCACCGTGGCGCATGTCTTTGTGTCGCTGCTGCTGGCGGCACCATGAATCCAAATCGCCGCAGAGGTCGCCATAGAGCTTCCACGCAGGGGAGTTCTTTTCGGCACGGGAACGCGCGGCGTCATGGATGAGGGTGGTTATTAATTCCTTTTTTTTCATAGGTATAAACGTTGATAGTTGCATTTCATTTTTTTGACGATTAGACGGTAGATTTTGTTGACACTGTTGGCCTTGATGCCCAAGAGAGCGGCGATTTCGCGGGATTTGTAGCCCTCGAGCGTCAAACGGAGCACCTCTTTTTCGCTCGGAGAGAGGCCTTGCGAGAGCTCTTCGATGGTTTCACGCAGATTGTTCTCGTCGACGGCAACAAGGAGGTCTTCGCGGAGTGGAACAAGGATTTCCTTGATTCTCTTGTTGCGACGGCGACGATGGGAGAAGACCCCGCGACATCGGTGCCGGACCCAACTGCTTTGCTGTCTCGGAGTAAAAGAAGGGTCATATAGCGGCATGGTCTTCCAAAGGTCGTAAAAGACATCCTGCACCAACTCGGCACACAGCAAGGGGTCACCGTCGGACTCCTCGAAGCAGAGTCTCCGGATGGTTCTCTCGTGTGTGCGCACGAGGAGCTCGTATTGTTGTTCATGTTCGCCTAAGGTCAACATGGCCGCGAAAAAAATTATTTTCTACATATATATAGCCCTCAAAAGGCCAAAAAGGGACACTTAGAGGTGATATTTAACAAAGTTTAATAATCCTTAAGTTCAACTAATAAATGCAACACTTTTTATATCAATACAATAATACTTTCCCCATTTTATAAGAGAAAACATCTCCTATATATATAACCATCAAAAGGCCAAAATGTGACAAAACGGGTGTTTTTTTAACATTTTTATCTTTTGAAAAAAAAACTCCATATATATAATACTCACTTTTTTTGTCAAAATTAGCCTGAGGGGGTGCATTTTTAACAAAGTTTAACAGTTCTTAAGTTCAATCGATAAACACAATATTCTTTATATCAATACATTAATAACATTTCGCTATTTTATGACAAAAGAACTGATTTTAACATTTCATCGATAGGAATCCCCTACATATATAATATCGCAAAAAACACCCCGAAAGTATATTTAGGAGAATACAAATAAATTTGATTTGTTTTATTTTTATTATGGATTTTGTTTATAATCAGTATTATACGATTAAAGACGAAATTTTTTTTAAATTTTTTTTTGTCAATATGAAAAATTGTATTACTTTTGCAGTGTATTAGTTAACTAGTACACCAGCAAAGAATACGGAAAATGAATTGAAAAACAATAAATTAGAAAAAATGACTATCAAAGAACATTTCAAGAAAAAAGATTGGGTGTATTACCTGATTGTTTTTGTAATCTACACGGTGGTTTTCTTCCTGGTCAGCAAATTGTTTGGAGGAGACTGGAGGCATTCCATCATCAGCGGAATTGTGAGCGGCCTCATTTTTACCCCGCTCAACGCGCTCATGAACCACATGGGCAAGGATGTCGAGAAGGCGGTGGAGGAAGACAAGAGGATGGGGATAACAAAGGATAAAGATAATTAAGTACAATAATATAATATTATTATGAAAAAGCTGATTTTAATTCTGGTGGCTGTGATTGCCACGATGACCTCGGCAGGGGCTCAGAATCTGAAGGTGAAAGGTACGGTGCGCGACGCCAAGACGGGCGAGGCGCTTCCCTTTGTGAACGTGGGTTTGATGCGCACAACGGACACTGTCTTCGTCCGAGGTGCCGCCACCGATATGCAGGGCCGTTTCGAGATTCAGGATGTGAAGCCCGGCGAGTACCTGATGCAGGCCAGCTGTGTGGGCTACGAGAGCTACAGTCAGGACCTTAAGGTTGTGAAGGACATCAAGGACATCAAGGTTGAGCTCAAAGGGGGCACGCTGCTCGAGACGGTGGAAATCAGTGCCGAGAAGCCACTCTATCAGATGGATGGCGAGAAGAATATGTATAATACCAAGGAGGATGTATCCATCCAGACCGGTACCGCCAGCGACGCTCTTCAAAATGCTCCGGGCGTGGAGGTGGATGCCGAAGGCAACATTACGCTGCGCGGTGTCTCGAGTGTGGAGATATGGATCAACGACCGTCCCTCGCACATGAACGAGGAGGCCCTGAAGCAGTATATCAAGCAGTTGCCCGCCAACGCTATCGAGCGCATCGAGGTCATCACCAATCCTTCGGCCCGCTATTCGACCAGCGGCGGTGTCATCAATATCGTCACCAACCAGAAGATTACGCGCAACGAGCTGCTCTGCGTGGGTGTGCGTGGCCGCACGTCGCCCAGCATTTCCCCGTGGATCAGCTATGTGTGGGCCAACGAGAAGGTGGACTTCAACTTCTACCTTAACGGTGACTACTCGAGATGGAAGACGGAGGCCGAAGGGACTTCAACGTTGCGCGACGCCAACGGCGACACCAGCCGCTATCAGGCTTATTCGTCAGATGGCAAGAATAACAACCTCGGTGGCTATGCCGGCATCAATCTGAACTGGAATATCGACAGCAAGACTCACCTCTCCACTTGGGCGGGTGTCTACCCCTACTGGGGACGTGGCGACGGCGGAACGACCTACCGCTATTTCGAGTATCTGCCGACACTGACAGACCTGGGATACCAGAAGGACGAGAACGGCAAAGGCTTCGGCTGGGGTGGCTACCTCGGCACCATGTTCGAGCACCACTTCGACACCACTGGCCGCAAGGTGAACATCAGCCTCAATGGCAACACCTGGAACCAGCGCAACGTGACGGAGCAGACCTGGGTGTACAACAATCCGGCTATCGCCGCCCTCGCGCGCAACGACAGCTCGATCCACACCAATCCTACCCTCAGCGTGGAGGTAAGCTACACCCATCCCATGAAGAACGACTTCGAGGTGGAGCTGGGTGTGGAGACGGAGATGGGCGGCGGCAGCCAGTACAAGCAGCTCGACAGCCTTGCTCCCAGCGGCAGCTGGGCCAGCTACCCCTATCGCTCATACGAGGGTGTGGAACGCGGCACGGGACTCAACGGCTATGTGACGCTGCAGAAGCGTTGGGGCGGCTTCACCGTGAAGCTGGGTCTGCGCGGCGAGCAGGCATGGAAATACAGCAAGTGGAACTACCTCGACGGTAGTGGAACTACCGAAGTCGACACCTCGTTCTTCGGCCTTGTGCCCAGCATCCACCTGAGCTATCAGACCCCGACTTTCTCCAGCTATAGCCTCAGCTACACCCGTCGTTACAGCGCTCCCGGAATGACACAGCTCAGCACTTTCCGCCAGTATGACGAATACAGCTTCAGCACGGGCAATCCCGCCCTGCTGGTGAGCTACACCCACAATATCGAGGCGGCATATAACAAATATGTGATGGGCTTCGGCAATATCGGCCTGAACGCCTACTTCCGCGCCAATACCGACGCTGTGGGCAGCATGGTGGGAACGGTTGTCGACCCCCGCATCGGACCTTATCTGGTGAATTACACCTACCCGGTGAATATCGGCTCGAGCCACACTGAGGGTATAGAAGCCAACATCACCTACCGTCCCAGCGGCTTCTTCAACGTCCGTATGAACGCATCCCTCTTCAACTATGCCTATGAGTATGACAATTTCAGCGACAGTAAGGTGAGCTACAGCTTCCGCGTCAACGTGTGGGCCAAGCTATGGGGCTGGCTCGAGGTGTTCGCCAACGGCCACTACGGCTCGCCGACCCTCGGACTCTACAGCATGAGTGTGGAGAATAAGGGCATCGACCTGGGTGTGAGCAGCGACTTCTTCGACCGCCAGTTGAGTGTTTTCATCAACGCCAACGATATCTTCGGTTGGGCACAATGGGGCACCAACACTACCCACCCCAGTTACAACACCACCGGCAGCACGTCGTTCAACCTGCGCTCCGTGAGCCTGGGCCTCACCTGGCGTATTGGCAAGATGGAACTGGAGAGCAAAGCCCGCCAAGGAGCCGCCAACAATACTCCGAATATGTAAAGTTGAGATAATAGTTAATAGATAATAGATAAGAGATAATAGTTAATAGTTAAGAGTTGAGAGTTAAACTTTTTAAATCTCTTAAACCCTTTGAACTTAAAACCTTTAAACCCTTTAATATTATGAGAATCGTAACAGTAGAGGCCCTTCAGGGTGTGAATTATGAAGCATTGGGTGTTGTCAGTGGCAGCACCATCCAGAGCAAAAATATGTTTGCTGACCTCGGTCAGGGATTGAAAAGCATCGTCGGTGGCGAGTTGAAAAGCTATACTGGCATGATGGACAAGGCCCGCAGTCAGGCCACTGACCGTATGGTGGAGCAGGCCCAAGCGATGGGTGCCGACGCCATCATCGGCGTGCGCTACACCACAAGTGCCATTATGGCGCAGGCCGCCGAGGTGCTGGTGTACGGAACGGCGATAAAATTTAGATAGTAATGATTGAATGCATGATTGCGTTATTGCTTGAGTGCTACGCAGTCAAAAAGCCACGTAAACCACTCAAACAATCAAGCATTCAACAATTAAACAATTAGATTATGATTGAAATAACCAATTTGTGTTTCGGTTACAAGAAGACCCAGGTTTTTGACAATATCAGCCTTTCCTTCAAGGAGGGCAATATCTACGGCCTGCTGGGAGAGAACGGGGTGGGGAAGACCACGCTGCTCAAACTCATCTGTGGCCTGCAGCGGCCTGTGAGCGGAAGCTGTAGTGTCGACGGCGAGACTTCGTTTCAGCGTCTTCCCTCCATGCTGCAGCGCATCACCTTCCTGCCCGACGAGGTGAAGCTGCCCGACAACAGCACTCCGCAGTGCTTTGTGGACGAACTCCAGCCGTTCTATCCCAACTTCGCACAGGCTACTTTCCTGCATCTGATGCAGGAGTTCGAGGTAAAGCCCGACCGCAAGTTCAAGGAGATGAGTTTTGGACAGCAGAAGAAGAGCCTCATCGCCGTAGCCCTCTCGCTGGGTACCGACTATGTGCTGCTCGATGAACCCACCAATGGACTCGATATCCCCGGTAAGGCCCAGTTCCGCAGTATCCTCAGCAAACGTGTTGACGAATGTTCGACCATTATCATCTCCACCCACCAGGTGAAGGATGTGGAGAACCTTATCGACCCCATCGTCATCCTCTCGAATAATGCTGTGTTGCTGGATGCTACGGTGCAGCGCATCACTGACAAGCTTTATTTTGAGTATGGCGGCGAGAAACGAGACGACGCACTCTACAGTGAGATGCAGCCTGGCGGCTACATGAATGTCATTCCGAATCAGACTGGCGAAGAGAGTCAGATAAATATTGAGGCATTGTTCAACGCTGTGCTGAGAAACAAGAATATGATTAAAGAGATGTTTAATAATGCTTGAATGCATGATTGCGTTATTGCTTGAGTGCTACGCAATATAGTAACGCGTCAGCCACCCAAACAATCAAGCATTCAAACAATCAAACAATACATAAAATGAACAACACATTTGATTGGAACCGATTCTGTGAAGTCGTGAAGAAGGACTTCCGCAATATGTGGCCTCTCGCGGGTCGCACGATGCTCATCCTTGCGTTGTTGCCGATGGCGATTTGGCTGGTCTCTGTGGTGATTCCCGGATGGACGGTATTGCCCAATTTACGCCTTTGGATGGTCAAGTTGGTGGCTATGCTGGCGGCCTGCATGAGTGCATCTCGCATGTACCGCACATGGAATCTTCCGGGCGAGGGTATCTATTTCGCCATGCTGCCCGCTTCGAAGCTGGAAAAATTCCTCAGTGCCTGCTTCTTCTCCGTGCTGGTGTGCCCGTTGTTGGTCTTATTTGGCAGCCTGCTGGTCGACACCTTTGTCACTGCGTTGCCTTTTGGCGGATATCACGACTGGATTTGGCAGCGCGACCCAAGCCTTTTCGCTTTTGACATCTCTACCCAGCCAGGCATCCACTACGGCCCTTGGGGGACGCTCTACAGTATCACCTATCTGCTGAGTTTTGTGGGTAATGCCCTTCTCTTCATGTTCACCTCCACAATCTTCAAACGCCATAAGGTGTTGCGTACGTTCCTCTGGATATACCTTATCGAGTTTGTGCTTATGCTGGTGCTTATCCCTCTGATGAATTCGTCGTCCTTTATGGTATGGATGGTGGGATTGGTGAAAGATCTTGGGGCCGAGGGTGTCGCCAATCTCTTCTTCGGTGGCATGATTACCTTTGCCGTCATTGAGATTGTGGTCTTCGGCTGGCTCACGTGGAGGAGACTGGATAGAATGGGATATTGAATGCTAAATTCTAATTTCTAAATTCTAAGTTTTTTGGGGATTACTTGTCACTTGGAAATCATAAATCAATAATTAGAAGTTAAAACTATGGAATTCAGGAAACAGAAACCGATATACCTGCAAATCGCCGACCGGCTGATGGAGCAGATTCTCTCTGGAGAATATGCCGCTGAGGACCGGGTACCGTCGGTGCGCGATGTGGCGGAAGCCATGGGGGTGAATCCCAACACGGTGATGCGCACTTTCGAGTTCCTGCAGGGCGAGGAGATTATCTACAACCGACGAGGGGTGGGCTATTTTGTCAGCCCCGATGCCAAACAGAAGATTCTGGCTGAGCAGCGTCGCGAATTTCTCGAAGAGGAACTACCGCTTATCAAGCAGAAGATGAAGGTGCTGGGCATCGACATCAAGGCGGTTATGAGTGATTAGTTATTGGATAGAGAAAAGAAATCGTCCGCCGAGCGTTTGCGCAGCGGACGATTTCTTTTTATGTAAAGAGGGTTATCTGTTGACGTTGGTACGATGGAAGACGAGAGTCTCGGGGAGGAGGGAGGACTGATAGCCGCTGTTGACAAGGGTGAGGGTGTTTCCACTGACGGTGAAGGACATCGTGGAGGTTTCGGTGGTGTGAGTCTCAGGATTGGTGATGGTGGCGACGATGGTGCCGGAGTGAGAGGTCTCGTTGTAGGTATAGTTGAAGGGGGTATCCTCGTCAATATCCTCGCTGTGGATAGGAGTTCCTCCCATGGATGCAGACATGGTGCCATCCTCGTTGACGATGCCAGTGGAGATGGTGTTGAAGTTGAGAAGCAAATCGATATTGACAGCAATAGTGACCTCTTGTTCACCGTAGCTCTCAGTATAGCTGTTCTCGAAGTGGTAGCCCCACTGGGTGCCGACGAGGGCATCGGAGTCGGGGTTAGGATTGGGGTTAGGATTGGGGTTGTTAGTTTTGACCATGGTGATGCGGACCTCATCGTAGGTCTCGTCGCCACCAGGCATCACGGTGCCGGTGAAGGTGCAGGTGTTGCCATCAAGGGTGACGATGGTGAATTCGGCGCCGGAGTCGTGGTCGGGGTTGATGTACATGGTGGTGCCGTTGATGTGCCAGCTGAAGCCGTTGTTCTGGGTCTCTCCTTGATCGTTGAGGAGGCCGCGACCGTCGGCGGTGAAGGTTAAGAGCACGCTGCCCACATAGGTGGTGACATCTTGACCGTTGACGAAGACTTGGGTGGTCTGCCAGGTGCCGACAATGAGGGTGCTGTAGTTGTTGGTGTTGGTGTCAGGATCGGGGTTGGGGTTGTCGCCACCGACTTTGGTGAGGGTGATGGTGACGTTGCCAGGAATCTGACCGATACCGGGGAAAGACATGTTGGAACTGGTGAGGGTGCACTCGTTGGCGGTGAGGCTGACGATGCTGCAGTTGATGGTTTCGCTTTCCGTGGTCACAGTGAGGCTGCTGTCGGTAGCGCTCCAGGAGAATGCGTTGTTGACGCCAGCAATAACGACATTACCGGTGCCGTTGGCGTTGAGGGTAATCTGCATCTGGGGCAGCATAGAGGTCATGTCTTGACCATTGAGAAGGAGACTGCTAATCTGCCAAGTGCCAGCGAGGGTGACATCGTTACCACCGTTGCCACCACCGTTGGAATTGTTGTTGTCTTTGTTGCACGAGACAGAGAGTCCCACGCAGGCCATCACAAACATGGCCATCATGATTTTTTTCATTGTTTTCATAAGGTTTTGTGTTAAATGATATTGTTTTGATAACGTTAAAAATCAATTATTATTGTGCGGTGTGTTCCATCGACCGGGTATTTTCGTGATCGATGCCGAAGGGATCGGGAGCCTCGGTGGCAGGAGCGGCTGCGGAACTGTCTTTTTTGTACTCTGATCCTCGTTCGGGACGTTTACAGTTGCTCATGTTGTTCTGGATGCGCTCCACATCGTCTTCTGTCAGCGCACGATTGTTCGTGGCGAAGTGCTCGGTCTGGAAGGGGAACACTTCGGCCAGCTCGCCGCTGTAGTAGAAGTCGAAACCGATGCCACCGAAGGTGTAGATGCGGCCACCCACTTCGATATGGCTGCCACCGGCTTTCGGGTCGGCTTTGGGAATGGACTGAGAGAAGCCCACATTGAAGAGGGTGAACAGCAGGTCGGGGCGGTCGCTGATATCGTAGCCCGCGCGGCGCCATTGCAGCATGGTCTGGTGCAGGATACAGCCGGTGTAGATGAATGAGTAGAGGTGATTGCGGTAATCGACGAGACGGTTGTAGCGCTCGGTGACGTGGTCGTTGGTGGAGAAGTCGAGCAGGTGCTCATAGGCGGGTCCCATGTAGTACTCCGACGAGGGGTCTTTCAGGTGTTCCTCCACAGCTCTGGCGGTGAAGTCTTTGATGCCGTTCACACCATAACTGAACTGGCTCTGCACACTCAGCACTTTCACGGGGCCGAGGTATTTTTTGAACATCTCGCGTTTGGAGTTGAAGAGGCGTATCTGCTCGCCCACGAGGCATCCCACGATAAGACGGGGTTCCACACCGGTGAGGCGGCCAGCCTCGATGATGAGAGCGCTGTCGCGCAAGATGGCCTCTTTCAGTGCCGGCCACTCGGGGCCGTCCATCCAAGGAATCACGTTGCCACGCTGCTGCTGCGGTACGCTGTTGAGCATCTTGGTGATGTCTCCTGACAGATTGTCGAGGTCTTGATCCTTATCCATGTACAACTTGGCAGCGGCAATCATACGGTCGACAACCAGCGGGTTATCGCTATGCTGCGCGGCAGTGAGGATGAGTCGTGCATTGACGGGATAGTAGCGCGCCAGTGCTGCCAGTTGTCCGTAGCGGATGGCCCATGCGTCATCGATTTCTTCCTGTGTCATGTTGGCATGCTTCAGGTCCTCGATTTCCGACACTGACATCAGCGAGCGGTAGTTCTCGTCGATGGCACCGGCGTTGTTGGTTAGTCCTAGTTGGAATATCGCCCAAGCTCCGATGATACCGAAACCTGCCAATGCGAAAAGGAGTTCGACGATGTTCAGCACTTTGCGCCACAGGGGGCGCTGCTTGAATTCAATCCAGAGGTGTTTCATTGAATATCTTACTTACGTCAACCTATTGTAGGTTGTGCAGCCATTCGATAGGTTCAAAGAGGGTTACATCCATCAGCATGAATATGGCTGCGCCCGCGATGTAGCCCACGAGAGCCAGCCAGGAGATTTTCTTAAGGTACCAGATGAAGTCGATTTTCTCCATACCCATCACAGCCACACCAGCAGCGGAACCGATGATGAGGAGCGATCCGCCCGTACCGGCGCAGTAGGCGAGGAACTCCCAGAAGGGATGGTTGGGTTCGAAGATTACATTGGCCCCTGTGATGTCATACATACCCATAGCGGCGGCCACCAGCGGGACGTTGTCGACCACAGAGGAGAGCACACCGATGATGAGGTCGATGAAGAAGAATCCGGGAGCGGTGGTGCCAAAAGCATCGTTGAGGCCACCGGCGAGGCTTGCGAGGATGCCCGATACCTTGAGGCACGAGACAGCCATCAAGATGCCAAGGAAGAAGAGGATGGTGGGAGTGTCAATATGCTCGAGAGTGGAGACGGCGGTGGGCAGTTTGTGGCCTTCCTTCTCATATTTGCGACTGATAATCTCGGTAGTGAGCCACAGTACGGCCAAGCCGAAGAGCATGCCCAGATAAGGAGGCAGGTGAGTGATGGTCTTGAAGATGGGGACGAAAATAAGGGCACCTACACCCATGAAGAGGATGAGTTTGCGCAGATGGTGAGGAACTTCGACACCACTGTTGCTTTCGGAGGGACGTTCGATGTCGCCTTTCAGCGTGGCACCCACGATAAGCACAGGTACTACCATGCAGATCATCGAAGCGATGATGGTTTTCACGATGATGTTGACGGTAGTTACCTGGCCACCAATCCACAGCATGATGGTCGTCACATCGCCGATGGGGCTCCAAGCGCCGCCGGCATTAGCGGCGAGGATGACCATTCCGGCATAGAGCCAGCGCTCTTTCTTGTCGGCGATGAGTTTGCGCAGCAAGGCAATCATCACGATGGCGGTGGTCATGTTGTCCAGCAGGGCCGACAGGAAGAAGGTGAGGATGGAAAGGACCCACAGCAACTGCTTTTTGTTTGTGGTCTTGATTTTGTCAGTGATCACGCGGAAACCTTGATAGTCTTCTATTAAGGTAACAATCGTCATGGCACCTAAGAGGAAGAATACGATTTCTGCTGTCTCGCCAAGATTGCCCACCAATTCTTCCTTTAGGAAGTCGTGCCAACCATCGGTCGATAGGTCGGGAGCGAAAATGGCTTGGCTGAAGGCGAAGACGGTCCACAAGAGGGTGCCGAGCATCAGAGCTGTGGCTGTTTTGTTGATTTTGAACGGATGCTCCATTGCAATGAAGAAGTATCCGATAATAAATATGGTAACGAGAGCTACTACCATGAGATTTGATTTTTTTTTAGTTTATTGTTGATTATTGATTATCGTCTGTTTTGTTGCTGTTGTTTCATTTTTTGCATCTGCTCGGCCTGCTTCTGCATCTCTTCGAGGCGCTGCTGGAAGCGGCTCTTTTTCTTGGGTTTGCCAGAGGCATTCTTCGCATAGGCAGCCATGCGGGCACGCACTTTCTGCTCGCTCGTGAACTTGCGGATGAGAATCATGGTGGACATGGTGAAGGTCAGCGAAATCAGATAGTAGAGGTTCAGACCTGCACTCTGGCTGTTGAAGATGAAGAGCATCATGAAGGGCATGAAATACATCATGAACTTCATGCCGGGCATCGACTGTGTGCCGGCCTGCTGCTTCATGGTGTACCAAGTGTAGAAGAACTGCATGCCGAACATCATCAGGCAGAAGAGCGACACATGGTCACCGTAGAGAGGAATGTTAAACCCGAAGTCGAGCACCGAGTCGTAGGTCGACAAGTCATCGCACCAGAGGAAGCTTTTCTGTCTCAGTTCGATGGCTTGGGGGAAGAACATGAACATGGCGGTGAGGAAGGGCATCTGCAGCAAGACAGGTAGGCAGCCCGCCATCGGGCTGTAGCCTGCGCTCTTCTGCAACGCCATCATGGCCTGTTGTTTCTGCATGGCCTGCTCTTTCTTCGGGAAGCGCTGGTTCAGAGCGTCCATCTCGGGTTTCAGGATGCGCATGATGGCGCCGCCGCGATAGCTCTTGAATACCAAGGGCAGAAGAACCAAGCGGATGAGCAGGGTGAAAATGATGATGATGATACCATAGTTCCAGTTGAACTGCTCCAGGAAGTTGAAGGCAGGGATGATGAGCCAGCGGCTGATGTTCTTCGAAATGAAGGTCCAACCCAGCGGGAGCATCTTGTCGAAACCGCGGTCCATGGCTTTCAGGTCGCGGTATTTGGTGGGGCCGAAATAGTAGCACATACCCATGGACTTGCCTCTCATGTCAATGCCCATAGTGCTCTCCATGTCGGTCAAGTATTCCGGGGTCTTCTCGTTGGCATCGGTGTGGACGGCGAAGATGGCGTTCTCGAAGGGCTGGGTGTTGGCTGTCAAGATGGCGCAGAAATACTGCTGCTTGAAAGCCACCCAGTCCAGTTTGGTCTTCAGGTCTTTGTTACCGTCTTTACCATCGGTTAGGTGATCTACATCGTCCGTAGGAGGCTTGAAGTAGATGCTGGTGTAAGAGCGTTCGCTGCGGGTACCCTCGCGATGCTTCTCTTGACGCAGCATGCGGTTTTTCCACACCAGGTCGGTACGCTCGTTGAAGTGTACCACATTGTCAAGTCCCACAAAATGGATGTTGAAGTCCACCTCGTAGTTATCACCACGGAAGGTGTAGGCGAACTCCAGGTAGCTCTTGCCAGCGGCAGCGCCACTATCCACAGCGCCACTGATGTCGGCACGCAGCGCCACAATGGCCGAGTCGCCAGCCTTCAGGCTTAGGGGAGTGCCGTCCCACGGACGGTTGTTCACATAAGGAGTGAAGAGCAGGTGCTGTGTCTGTACCGTGCGGTCGGCAACGGAGAAGATATAGTTCAGATTGTCTGCGCCGGGGGTGATTAGCTCCAGCGGCTGCTTGTTGTAGGTCTGGTAGTCTTTCAGCATCACCTTGTTGATCATGGCGCCCAAGGTGTTCAGCTCCACAGTCATACGCTCGGTAGCCACCGTCATGATCTGACCTTCGGTAGACACGAGGCTCTGGAAAATGCCCATATCGGCAATGCCGGCGATAGCAATGGAATCCGCAGCGGTGCTGTCGGCGGCGAGGCTGGCGCTGTCTGTCGCTGCAGCATGAGCGACGGAGTCTTTTACTCGCTGTTCCTCGGCCACTTGGGCTTTACGGATGGAGTCTTCCACGCGCATTTTTTCCCGTTCCTCTGCCGAGGGCGACACCCAAGCCATATATCCGACAAAGATGCCGAAGATGAGAATTAGTCCAATAATCGATTTTTTATCCATATATTTATTTATTTCCTAACTTATTTTAATTTCTTTTATGTCCGATTCTTTTGATTCCCAGTGGGATGCGATAGCATATCGCTTTGAGAATGAATTGCAAATATACGAAAAAAGAGAAAATGACGTTATAAAAATCATGAAAAAGGCTTTTTTTACCCTGTTATTTTTGTTGCCACTTACAGTTTTGGCATTTGATTTTCAGGTGGTTGTTCCAAGTGGACAGACTCTCTATTTTGACACCGTAGCCGGCGGGGTGTCGGTGGTCTATCCCCATGTCGGTGATTATGCGAGTGCGTGGAATGGCTTTGACAAGCCTACGGGAGCTCTGACAATTCCTTCGCAGGTCTCCTATCAAGGAATCAATTATCCTGTGGTCTCGGTAGGTCCGGCGGCATTCTATAGTTGTGCTGGCCTTACTTCTGTGGTCATCAGTCACGGTATTACCACCATCGGTAACAGCGCCTTCAACGGATGTACCGCTATGGATTCGGTGGCTATTCCGGCTTCCATTACCTCTATTGGTAGTCAGTCTTTCGGTGCATGCTCTTCATTGACAAGTGTTTGTGTCTATGCTCCCGAACCTCCTACTACCGCTTCTGGCGCATTCTACAATGTCTCGTTATCGGCATGTGTGTTGTATGTGCCTTGCGAGAGTGCTTCTGCCTATATGTCGGTGGCCCCTTGGAGTGGTTTTGGAAGCATTGTGGCGATGCCCTGTTCGGTGACGGTAAGTACGGCTGTGAACAACACAGAGCGCGGTAGCGTGACGGGCGCAGGCACCTATCTTCACGGCACGCAGGTGACGCTGACGGCAACGCCTGCCGACGGTTTTTCCTTTATCTGCTGGAACGATGGCGATACGCGGAATCCACGTCTTGTGGAAGCTACGTCCGATATAACATTGATAGCCATGTTCTTCGCTCTTATTCATGATACTATTGACCTTATGCCCACTTTCTATCAGTTGCAGGTGCTTTCCAACAACGATGCCCTCGGGCTTGGGGTGGGGACAGCAACGCTTCCTGAGGGAACGGTGGCAGAGGTGTGCGCATTGCCTCTCGTAGGAGGTCGTTTCGCAGGGTGGAGCGATGGCGAGAATGTTAATCCACGTCATATTATAGTAACTGGAGACCAGACTATTACAGCCCTATTCGACAGGGTGGGAGTGACCGCTCCCGAGGCTCAGAAGTGGAGCGTCTTTTCGGAAGGGATGAATCTGACGGTGACTTGTCCGGAAGGGCAGAACGTTACGGTTTATGACATACGAGGCCGTATAGTCACGTCGGCACGTGCCTCTTCGTCACCCTTGTCTTTCGTCCTGCCTTCGGCGGGTGTCTACGTGGTTTCGGTCGGTGGTGCAGGAGCGCGGAAAGTGGTTGTTGAATAATTTTTTTACAAGGTATATTTTTTTTTCGTATTTTTGCATTCGCGTTAAGTCAAAAAGTCTAAAAGTCAAAAAGCCTAAAAGCCAAAACATGAAACTGCAATTTATGGGTGCCACCCGCGAGGTGACGGGTAGCAAACACATGATAACCACCAAAAGCGGTCTGAAGATTTTGCTCGACTGCGGTATGTATCAGGGTAAAGGTCTCGAGACTGATGCCATGAACCGCGACCTCGGATTCAATCCTTCGGAAATAGACTATCTCATTCTCAGCCATGCACATATCGACCACTCGGGTCTGATTCCTTATATCTACAAGAACGGTTTTCGTGGCACTGTGCTCTGTACTCCCGCCACCCGTGATCTCTGCGCCATCATGCTGGCCGATGCCGGTCGCATCCAGGTGCAAGATACGCAGACTTTCAACAAGAAGCGCAAGGCTCAGGGTTTGGACCCTGTGGAGCCTATCTATGACGAGCAGGACGCACAGGCCTGCATGAGTTGTTTCATTAGTGTGCCCTATCACAAGAAGTTCAATATCGAAGGTGAGGTGACGGTGGAGTTTTTCGATGCCGGCCATATCCTCGGCTCCGCCCTCGTATACCTCGAAATCAAGGATGGTCGCCGTAAGATTCGTCTGGGTTTCACGGGCGACATCGGCCGCTACGACAAGCAGATACTCAAAGACCCTGAGCCATTTCCTCAGGTGGACTACCTCATTATGGAAAGCACCTATGGTGACCGTCTGCACGAAAGTCTTCAGAATGCCGAGCAGGAATTGCTGATGGCGGTACTCGATACCTGTACCAAGAAAAAGGGCAAGCTGATCATTCCCAGCTTCGCTATCGGTCGTGCGCAGGAGATTATTTACGCTCTCGACCGTCTGGAACATGCCAAGTTGCTACCTGATATCGATGTCTTTGTTGACAGCCCTTTGAGTGTCAGTGCCACCAATATCATGCGTCTGCATAGCGAGAGTTTCAACGACAGCATCGCCGAATATTGCAAGACTGACCCCGATCCTTTCGGATTTGACCGTCTGCATTACATACAGAGCGTGATGGAAAGCAAGCAGCTCAACATCCGTCATAAACCTTGTGTCATCATCGCCGCCAGTGGTATGATGGAGGCTGGACGTGTAAAACACCATCTGGCCAACCATATTGAGAACCCTTCCACCACTATCCTTTGTGTGGGTTACTGCGAGCCATCGACACTGGGTGCCAAGATTATGCGCGGCGACGAGGAGGTCTCCATCTTCGGTCAGCGCCACAAGGTGCGTGCCGAACTGCGTCGTATCGACTCCCTCTCCGGTCATGCGGACTATGCCGAAATGATGCGATATATCGGCTGTCTGGACAAGAAGAAGGTCAAGGGACTTTTCATTGTTCATGGTGAGGAGCAGACGCAGAAACACTTTGCCGACACCCTTGCTGCCGATGGATGGAAACATATTACTATCCCCACGTTCAGGGAGGAAGTGGAACTGTAAAAGAAGTTAAGAACTAAATAGTTAAGAAGGTTGAAGTCGCTGACGTTTATATTGTTGTCTTTTCTGACTGCTGCCTGTACAGGGCAGGTGGTCCAGGGGCTGCCGCAGGTACCTGCAGGGGTTGAGTTGCCGGCCTATGGCGAGGAAGAGGACATAGTGAAACATCAGGGCTACACAGCCGCTTATAATCATACCACACTTTGCCCCGACTGGGTGGCATGGGAACTCACAAGTGAGGAGGTGGATGGCACCAACGAGGGACAGTACAGTTTCTCTCGCGACCCAAATGTGAAGTTTCCCAAGGCTTCGCGTGAGGATTATTCGCACAGTGGATGGGACAAGGGTCACATGGCGCCGAGGGCCGACATGAAGTGGTCGTGTCAGGCGTTGGAGGAGAGCTATTATTTCACCAATGTCTGCCCGCAGGACCACGAGATGAATAGCCAAGCATGGCGCAAGATTGAGGAGTTGTCGCGTCGTTTGGCCAAATACTATGGGCGTGTTTATATCGTCTGCGGTCCCCTCTTCGACGAGCATCGTTTCCGTACTATAGGTGAGGTTCATGTACCTGACCGCTTTTTTAAAGCACTAGCTGTTAGCACGGAAAATGGTTACCGGACGGTGGGGTTTGTGGTCGACAACACGCCGCAGGACTACTCTCCCAGACACTACGCTGTGAGTGTGGATAGTGTGGAGGTATTGACGGGAAGGGACCTATTCCCGAAGGTCGACGAGGCGGCGGAACAGACATTTGATTGGGATTTTTGGAACCGTTAGATAATTATAAATTAAGAATTTAGAAAAAAGATATGAAACTGAAAGTTTTTTTCATTTTTCAATTTTCAATTTTCATTTTGTTGACGTCCTGCAACCAACAAGTGGAACGGGAAGATTCCACACAGGCTGTCGCCACGGAGGAGAATGAAGATGCAAGTTATGTGAAGAGCAATACTGTCAGTACACCTCAGGAGAACGGGAAAGAAGAGGCCATCGCTTCCGCAAAGGCGGTGGTAAAACCCGAGTCTCGTCCTGCAACCCAGCATAAGGCTAACAGCAAACCTGCCGCTGCTGCAAAACCAAAGACCAAAACCGCTCCCGAGACCATTTATGTGGAGACTTACGGAGCTCAAGGCAAGGTATGGGGGCATGTGACCATGAATGGCGACCGCGGTAAAGGTACCATCCACGATTTTGACGAGAACACCCTCTCTGTTAGCGTCACCCGCCATGGAGACGAGCTCTTCGCCATCGACCAGAACTCGCGACAGTATGTATTTAAGTTGAAACAAAATAAAACACAAGAATAAATGAAAACCACACAAGAACTCCAGCAGATTGCGACGCAGGTTCGTCGCGACATCCTTCGTATGACCACCAATGCCAAGAGCGGACACCCGGGCGGATCGCTCGGCACCGCCGACTGGTTCGTGGCCATGAACTTCAACCTCATGGATTTTGATCCCAAGAACTTCACTATGAGCGGTGAGGGCGAGGATATGCTTTTTGTCTCTCAGGGCCACATCACACCGGTTATCTACAGCACGATGGCGCGTCGCGGATATTTCCCTGTGGACGAGCTTAAGACTTTCCGTAAGTTTGGCACCCGTCTGCAGGGCCATCCATCCACCGAACACGGCCTGCCGGGCATCCGTATGGCCAGTGGCTCGCTGGGTCAGGGTATGAGTGTCGGTGTCGGCGCCGCCCTCGGAAAGAAGATGACGGGCGATAAGCACCTTGTCTACACCATGCATGGTGACGGTGAGCTCGAAGAGGGTCAGATTTGGGAGGCCGTCATGTTCGCCGGAGCCAAGAAGGTGGACAATCTTATCGCTACCATCGACTACAATAACCAGCAGATTGACGCCACCGTCGACGAGGTGATGACCCTTGGCGACCTCAAGGCCAAGTTCGAGAGTTTCCTCTGGAAGGTCGTCGTCATCGAGAACGGCAACGACATGCAGCAGGTGCTCGATGGCATGGCCAAGGCCAAGTCTGTGAGTGGCCAAGGTGCTCCCGTCTGCGTCATTCTCACCACCAAAATGGGCTACGGTGTCGACTTCATGCAGGACACCAACAAGTATCATGGCTCGGTTCTCAGTGCTGACGACCTGCCCAAGGCCCTTGCCCAGTTGCCCGAGACCCTCGGTGATTTCTAAAAAGCGATAATATGTTAGCTAAAGGCACGAAAGCTCCCTATTTTGAGGGGACGATAGAGACGGGAGAGCGTGTGAGTCTTGCCGACTATACCGGCAAGAAGTTGGTGCTGTACTTCTACCCCAAGGATAGCACCCCCGGCTGCACCGCCGAAGCCTGCGACCTACGTGACAACTACGAGCGCTTCATAGCCTTGGGCTATGAGGTGCTCGGTGTCAGCAAGGACAGTGCCGCTTCGCACCAGCGCTTCATCGAGAAGTACCAGCTGCCCTTCCACCTCATTGCCGACACCGATATGACGATATTGAAAGCCTACGAGGCTTGGGGAGAGAAAAAGAACTACGGCAAGGTGAGCATGGGCACCCTCCGCACCACCTATGTCATTGATGAACAAGGTATCATCATCGATGCCATTGGGAAAGTGAATACCAAAGACCACACAGCACAAATATTATGAAACATTGGTTCTATTTTGCTGTGACGGCGGTGACACTGGCAGCCTGCCACCATGTACAAGAGGTTCCTATGGAACCCGCCTACTGTGACAGTTCGCAGTGGTACATTGTCGACCGTAGGGCGGAAGTGGATATATTCTACATCACCTCCACCGAGACGGACGACTACACCATGGATGGTGTTGTGCGACATTTCTCAGACACCTATAACGACAGTCTCCGAGCTTTGTTGCTCAGTGAGATGAATGGAGTGGATCAACTGTTGGGAAATAATTTCAACTTCTATTCGCCCTACTATCGTCAATGCACCATGGAAACTTTCACCGATACGGCACTCATTACCAAGCGTATTCCATTAGCCATGGGTGATGTTGAGCAAGCTTTTGCCTACTACCTTGAGCATCTCAATGGTGGACGCCCCTTCATTCTGGCAGGCTTTAGCCAAGGAGGTGTGGCGGTGGTAGACCTGCTGAAGACGATGGACGACAAGTCCTTCAACCACATGGTGGCCGCTTATGTCATCGGCTGGAAGGTGACAGATAGTGATCTGGCAGCCACGACGCATATCCACGCGGCACAAGACAGTACCGACCTCGGCGTCACTATCTGTTACAACAGCGTCCGCACGCCCGACTGCGCCATCCCGTTGCTCAGTGAAGGCAACCGGTTGGCAATCAACCCTATCAATTGGCAAACCGACGGTACGCCTGCAACATTAGTGTTCCGCGAAGACACTCTCACCATCGCCCTCGACACCTCCTCGCGGTTGCTCTGTGTCGACGGCTATACACGTGACGACTACATGCTGCCACTCATCGGCGTCGACGGAAACTATCACTGCCTTGAACTGCTGCTTTACGCCTCCCATCTCCGCCGTAACATGAACCTCAGAGCTGAAAGGATGACACAATGAAGAAAACGCTGCTTTTTTTATGCTTGCTGGCATTCGGATTCTATGCCAGCGCACAGACCTACATCGGCACTATGACGGTGGACGGGTACACGCGCGAGAATGTCAAGGTGACACTCAAGAAGACTGAAAAAGAAGGTGTCGTGTTGACGATGTACAAGGTGAAGTTCGCACGGATGATGCTGGTGAAGATAGACTTCGACATCCCGCAACTGAAGTTGGAGGGAGGCCGTCTGACAGCCGACGGCGTGGTGCCCGTGTCAAAAGGCAAGCGCTACGAGAAGTACACCATCCACCGTCTCAGCGGCATCGCTGACAGCAAAGAGATTAGTTTTAACTGCAGGATGGGCGACAAGCCCTTTTCCTTCAAAGGAAAACGGGGGAGCGGAAAGTAACAGCCACCGCCTCGTCGTATTGTCGGAGAGTGGAGGATTTGAGAATTGCCTTCTTATGCTTGCGGTCGATGGCGAGATATTCCCAAAAGGCATGCAACCGTGAGAGAATTTGGCTGTCGCCACATAAGTTGGTGACAGCGTGTTGATAGACTTTTGCGTGCATTTGTTTCAGCCCCTCGTCGGGCTCTTTGTTCGAAAGCATCCACGGCTGTGCCAGCAGTCCCCGCCCAATCATTAACCCTTTTATTTTTGAGTTTGCAACCATGTCAGTCCAACTTTCAATTTCTGAAACGTCGCCGTTATAGACCATCGGATGCTTGCACTCTTCCAGGAAATGCAAGAACGCCTCCTGGTTGGGATAACCTTTGTATTGTTGCCGTCCGAGCCTTGGATGCAGTGTGATATGCAATAGCGGCATCTCGTTGACAATCGGCATCACTGCTATCCCCTCGTCCAGGCTTTCCTGTCCCGTGCGCATCTTCACAGAGAAGGACACCTCGGGACGACACAGCATTTCTTTCTGGATTTTCTTCACGCAGTCGGGGTGCTGCAGCAGCCCGCTGCCGCGGCCACTCTTCACTTGCATGGGGAAGGGACATCCCATGTTGAGGTCGATGCGGTTCCATCCTTGCTCCTGCAATGCATCGCAGAGACGGGCGAACTCGTCGCCATCCCGGGCAATCACCTGTGGCACCGTGGGGACGCCGCGGTTCACCTCGGGGTCAGTGTCACGCAAATCTTTCCTGCGAATCTCGCCTCTCTCCATCCTCACAAACGGCGTGTAATATTCGTCCACCCCGCCGACACACTTCCAGTGTGCCCGTCGGTAGACAGCGTCGGTATATCCTTGCAGCGGAGCAAAGGCGATGTACATATTGTGTGTTTTTTATTAAATTGCAAAGATACGCCTTTTCTTTGGATTGGTGCAAACAATTTTACATTGCCACAATATTTTCAACGATTCTTTTACAATAGTTTAACATTCGTTTAACGATTTAAAATCGTTAAACGATCGTCGAAATAATAGTGAAATGATTACGAAAACACTTGCCTGGTATATTCTTGTTTAAAAAAACATACACAAATGTAATAATATCGTATATTTGCAAAATGAAACAATGGTCACAATGCCACTAAGCTATATGTATAACTTTCTGACAGCTAGTTGTGAACTGCCACAATTTGTGGTGGAGAAGTCGTGTAATAGTTTTATTGTCGCTGAAAATGAGCAGACTGATCATGGAGTCTTTGGCTATACCTGGGACGACAAGACGCTTACACTGCTTGATTCGGTGGGAGAACCTACACCCATGGTTTTCAACTACAGCTCCCAAGACAATACGTTCTACCGCGACATGAGCAACGCTGACGATGAAATGGTTTCCATATTCAAAATGATTGGCATCACGAAGATGCCCTACAGACAGATTAGATAACGCAACCCAATATTTTTTTATACGATGAAGAAATTAGTTTCATTATTACTCCTTGTGTCTGTCGTGTTTGCAGGATGCAATAAAGACGATGACAATAGCGTCATCGGCGACAACATCATTGGCAAGTGGATTAAGACCGACGTCGACGGTCAGCCAGCCCCCACCAACGAGAAGGTTATTTTCACCTTCGTTTCCCTTACCGAAGCCTACCGTAGCGCTTCGTTCAACGATCATTCCGAAACAGTAGGTACGCTATGGAATGACAATTTGAGAATGAATGTCGTCATCGACGGCAATAAGATGACCCTCACAGGCATTGTCGACGAGCATAGGACATGCGAGGTTGTGTTTGTAGTCTCATCTATCAGTGCCACTGAATTCACCGCTAAACTCACTGTAACTGTGAAGGCTGACGGCAACGTGGTGCTCAGCATAGAAGATACCGACCGTTTTGTCAGGGTCACCGACGACTACTCCCAAGTTGTTCACGGCATTTGGGAAGGTCACATCACCAGCGAGCAGTCGGAGTATGGCGACAATCTGGAACACCGCTGGCAGTACAACAATGATGGCACATACATCTACTATAATCAGGATGGCGACAGCTGGATTCCCAACCCCACCAATACCCTCAACGAGTACTTCGTGGACGGCAACCTGCTCTGCATGCGTTGGATTAACAACGGCACCGAGTATCGCGAATGGTGGGAGATTGCATCCATCGAGAACAATGTCATGAACTGGACAGCCCTGCGCAAGCTCGACGACGGCACCACCTATACCGCCAGCTTCAGCATGACGAAGGTCATCCCTGAGGGCTATGTCGACCTGGGGCTGCCCAGCGGCACCCTCTGGAAAACTGAAAACGAGTTGAACCCTGCCGACACGAACGACTTCTACACCTACGACGAGGCTGTGGCCTCCTTTAGCTACAATCTGCCCACCAAACAGCAGATGAACGAGTTGATAGAAAACTGCCAATGGACATCCGACAAAGATCACAGCATAGCCATTGCTACTGGCCCCAACGGCAACACCTTGGTGATGCCCCTGATGGGGAAACGCGCGTGCAGCGGAAACGTTTTAGGAGTGGGCGACAACGGCAACTATTGGTCATCGACAGCCATTGACGAAGAACGTGCCAATCGCCTCGATATCGTTGGAAAAAACGTGTACGTGTACGACGGCATGAGGTGCGCCGGTGCCTCTGTGCGTCTGGCCCTGTGATATTTATATTAAATCTTTCAAAAAAACAAAGAATTAATACTATTCGTAGTGTCGTATCCTGACGTCGATACCCGGCAGTTGGGCGGGAATGCCGCTGATGTCGGTCTCACCGTAATGATAGGGGAATAACACCTTGGGCTGCACCCTCTTGGCGGCGCTGATGAGTTGCTCGAGAGTCATGGTATAGGGCTGGTTGCAGGGCAGGAAGGCAATGTCGATGTCTTTGATGTTGTCCATCTCGGGGATGTCCTCGGTGTCGCCAGCGATGTAGATGCGCATGCCGTCGAGGGTGAGGATATAGCCGTTGTCGCGCCCCTTGGGATGGAACTGCAGATGCCCTTCTGTGGTGTTGTAGGCAGGCACGGCCTCAAGCATGATGTCGTCAGCGAGTTGTAACTTGTCGCCATTGGTCATAATGGTGCCGGCGCCATACATCTCCACACAGCGGCCATTCATCACCAGTTGAGTCTTCTTCGATGTAAGCAGACGGAGTGCGGCTGTGTCGTAATGGTCGAAGTGTTCATGGGTGACGAGGAGGATGTCGGCTTTAGGCATGCAGGAATAGTCCACTGTGCGGCCACGCAGGTTGGAGCAGGGGTCAATTTCTATCTCGCGTCCGTCGTATTCGATGCGTATGCTGGAATGCAGCAACGCGTGGAATTTCACCAGTTTGCCGCTTTGGGTGGTGAAGATGTCGCTCTCCACAGTGGTCGTCGGCTTGCCGGCCTTCTGCCAGGCGAGGATGCCGCCGTCGAGGTTGTACACCGTGCAGCCGTTGGCTGCCAGCTGCTCGGCGGCCTTGAGGCTGCGCCTGCCGCCCCGGCAGTAGACAGCCACCTTGCCCTTGATATCCTTGATGCGCTCCGCGAAGTCGGCCGCCTTCACGTCGATATTCTCCGAACCCGCGAGGTGGCCCTCGGCATACTCTTTAGGAGTCCTTACGTCGATGAG
>JAEEGL012112173.1_pt1 | contig 60015 bp, 52 predicted proteins | sample 9134231 | NCBI WGS metagenome assembly JAEEGL01 (sample SAMN16246548, study PRJNA631951) | gut metagenome | biome: gut microbiome; feature: rumen; material: fiber-attached | host: Bos | place: Iran: Karaj | collected 2018-10
CGAACCTCTCCAATCTATACAAGGGCGACACGGCTCTAGTCTCGACCAATATCACCGCCCAGGATACCTCAAATGTCACGAATATGAATTCTATGTTCATGAACACTGGCTTTACCGAGCTCAGCCTCGAGGGTCTCGAGACGAACAATGTGACCGACATGGCCAACATGTTTAATGGCGCCAAGAATATTACGACGCTCGACACGACTCCGCTCAATACAGAAAAAGTCACAACCATGAGCGCCATGTTCGCAAACACGACCGCTCTCGATTCGATTAATCTGACAGACTTTGATACTTCGAGCGTAACAAATATGTCCTCAATGTTCAGCGCTTCCGGTATCTCGTCGGTCAATCTCGCGTCGTTCGATACTACCAATGTGACTGATATTAGCTCGATGTTCAAGGGTACGACCAACCTCGCAACAGTCGACCTATCTCCGCTCGAAGTTCAAAGCGTAACGACCATGGCTTCGCTCTTCGAAAGCTCCGGCATTACTTCAATCGACGTTGCGCCACTCGCTACCGAAAGCGTTATGGATATGAGTGCCATGTTTAAGAACACGCTTGGACTAACCGAGCTTAACGTTGCGCCGCTGAATACGACAAATGTCACGACCATGAAAGATATGTTCTATGGTTCCTATCATCTTGCTTCGCTCGATGTCAGCATGCTCAACACGGCCAATGTTCAGAACATGAGCGGCACCTTCGGCATTCTCGGCAGAGAAACCGTTTTGAAGATGTACGACACTCCAGAAACCACCAAGTTTACCACTTCAAATGTTACGGATATGAGCTACATGTTTATGGGTGATCGCGAGCTCAATCAGGGTCTCGTCAACATCGACCTTTCACATATCGATACTTCGAAAGTGACCAATATGAGCGGAATGTTCAATCGAAGCCGTGCTCGCTCGCTTGACTTCAGCCACTTTGATACGCGCAAAGTTACCAATATGTCGCAGATGTTCTTCATTGCACCATACCTCTCCAGGATTGACTTGTCGGCATTTGAGACACCTGAGCTCAAAAACGTAAATCAGATGTTCTATTACGATGGTGGAACCGGCGCTTCTGTAATTGATATGCGTAACTTCGACTTTAGCAAGGCTAATCTCGCCAATCTCGCACCTTATGGTCCGTGGGGAGGAAAGACCTACTATATGGGCAAGTTTGATCTAAGTAGTACAACCGCTAATACAGAGATTAATCTCGGCAGTAATGGCACCCAGAAGATATATGTGAATACCGAATACGATCCATCTATTGCCTTAGAGAGAAATATCAGGGTACGCCAAGCCGCTAATGGTATGAATGGCACTGTGGCCAATAATACGACCAGAACATATGCCGAGTATCAGAGAATCGACGACCCAGCTCATGATACGCCAGGCTTCTTCTGGATTGAAAATCCGCTTGTCGTAAACTTCGACGCCCAGGGCGGCACCGCATCTCGCACCAAATATAGCTATATTCCGGGCACCGATTACGGCACACTGCCGACCGCCACAAACGGCCCGGAAGGTACAGTCTTCGCCGGCTGGTATACTGCGGCCGAAGGCGGCGAAAAAATCGAGAACGGCGGGACGTTTACTTCGAATGAAGCTCATACGCTTTATGCACAGTGGAAAGAAAAAATAGCAACCTTCGATACTGGTGCGAACTTTAATGCTAAGATTAAAACTCTTGCAGCCGGCACGGACAAAACCTCCAGCGATGTAGACGATATAATTACTGGGTTCAAACACTATGAAGGCACTCCGGACGAGTCAACTCTTGAAAATACAATCGTCGTCTCAACCGACGACTCGGTTTCCAAAATCTATGCCTGGTTGGACGATGAAAATGCCTTAAACTGGTGGACTGATACGGAGAAGGTATACGTAAACGAAGACGCAGGTTTCATGTTTACGAATCTCACCGCTCTTACTTCATTCGACACGACCAAGTTCAACACCGAAAACACCGTCTCAATGGAGAGTTTCCTCTACAAAGATCTCTCTCTTCCGAGTATTGATTTCTTAAACGACCTCAACACTTCAAATGTTCAAAATATGAAGATGATGGTTAAGAAATTGCCTGGTGTGACCGGCGACGTAGTCTTTAGATTCGACACTAAGAATGTCACCACAATGGAAGACTTTGCCTCAGAAATGGCGAACGTAAATTCGGTGGACTTCTCACATCTCAATACTTCAAAAGTCAGAAATATGCTTGGTCTTTGCTTTGGCATGACCAATGCCACATCAATCAATTTATCCGGTCTCGACACCAGCCAAAACGAGAACTTCTACTATGCATTCGGCAAGCTCGAAAATATTACCGAGCTTGACCTTAGTTCATTCGATACGAGTAAGGTTAAAAAGATGCAATACATGTTTACTCTCAGCAATAAACTCGAAACTATCTATGTGAGCGACAAATTCGTAACTACTGCCGTAAATGATTCCGGCCATAGAATGTTTGAAGACGCCTCTAAGCTTGTTGGTAGCGCAGGCTCAAGGCTTGCAACTTACTGGTCACAAACAAATGTCGCCTACGCTCGTATTGACGATCTCGATAATGGTAACATAGGCTACTTTACGCCAAAGAATGCTCGCTACATCCGCTACCACGACAACGATGGCGATACTACAAACGACGAGACAAACTACGCTCTCATGAGGAGCGAATATCTCAAAGCGGGCGAGCAGCTCAAGACTAACGCCTTCACTCGCAGTGGTTATGAGTTTGCCGGCTGGAAGGATGCCGATAATAACGAATATATTGACGAGCAAGTTATGGCTGACCTCACCGAGTCCAAGACTCCGCTCGAACTCTATGCACAGTGGGAAGAGATTAGGGGCGTCTTATATCACGCTAACGGGCAGGGGGTCGAAGGAAGTATGTCTATTCAGGACGCCTCTGCTGGCGATAGTGTAGAGCTGAAAAGCACTAACTTTAGCCGCGCTGGATATGGATTTGCCGGCTGGAATACAAAAGCGGATGGTACGGGCGTAGTTTACGGCCCTAATCAGACGATTGTCATGCCTGAAGGGGCAGTCTTTGATCTGTATGCGATGTGGATCTCCCCGGAACAAGATGTTACGATGCAAACTTTCGATGCATCTGCTGAGCCGTACGCGAGCGCGGCCATTGGCACGGTAAAGGCGCTTCGAGACATACGTGACGATAATGTCTACACTGTCGCAAAGCTAGCTGACGGAAAGTGGTGGATGACGGAAAATCTTCGCTTAGATCTATCGACTCATGGCGACAAAATAAACTCTAGCAACACACATAATCCGTTAGATTCCTTTATTATGGAAGCTAGCGTTAAACCTGAGTCTGCGCCCTTTGGCAGCACTGCTTGCTCGCCGCAACCAGAATGCATAGATACGATTCGCTTCGTTAATAAACATATAACTCGCGCCGATAATAGTATGGTCTATGGAAATGGGGTCTTTTACAACTGGCATGTCGCCACGGCTGGTCATGGCGCTAATATGACCATTGAAGGAACAAGTACGGAAGGAGACATATGTTCAAAGGGTTGGCATCTTCCGACGGGAAAAAATACAACAACAGGAGAATACTATGCGCTCGCTAGGGCTATCTATAACTCTGATACCCCACCAACCGACGACGATTCTAAATTTACGGAAGCACCAAATAATTTTCTTCACTCCGGCTGGGGCTCCGACGCCTCGAATTTGCAGTACGGGTATTACTGGACGTCGACTCTTCGCAGATTAACTTCAACTATAAAAAACGCATATAATTTTACGCTTGCGAAGGGCTATGCGAGCTACACTAGTGCGCCGGCGAGAACGGCCCTTCTGTCGGTTCGCTGCGTTGCAGATTAGCCTTGCAACTCTCGATGCAAATATCGCCAACGGTACATTTGATGATCAAACTGCCACATATGTAAGGACAAAGGATGATGTTGGTTATAAGAATCACTACTATACATGGAGTAAAAAGGACGTCACATCGGAGCAGACTGTATACATAAAATCATATTTGCAGTATAAAGATGCGGATGGCGTAGAGCATACCATATACGGAGATTTGGTCACGGCGACATTGACGGAATAATAATTGCTTCGCTACAATGCCAGCCCTTTGGGGCTGGTTTTTGTTGCATTATAATAGCTATGTAGCAATCTCTGGTGCGACGCCGGCTTGGTGCGACGCTAGCTCGTTTCACTCGCTAGCTAAAGCACCATCGTCGTCTCGGATAAAAAAAGAGCGAGCTCTTTTTTATCACTCGACTCCTCTGGTGCCCGAGACAGGACTTGAACCTGCACACCAAATGGCATATGCTCCTAAGGCATACGTGTATACCAATTTCACCACTCGGGCCTACACTTCGTTCCGGCCCGCGCTACGCGAACGGGCTCTTAACTACATATTGTTTATTATGTTCATGCCCGGCATCAGTGAGCGGGCGTACGTTAATTATATCATAAAAATAACCCCCGGAGGGGTTATTTTTAGAATCCTTTTGCCTTGGCCATGCGAGTAGAAGCTAGATAAGCGGCAGCGCTGCCAAGAAGAAGTGCTAAACCGATTACATCGGAAGGACCGGTGTTTGGAACTGAAGATGATTTGGAACTTGCGCTGGATGTGTTGCTCGAAGAGTTGGAGGCGTCTACTGAATCGGAGGCTATAGTGGAGGAATCCGAAGTATTTGCACTGGTAGGAGTATCAGTGGATGTATCGGATGGAGTTGCTTCAACTGGTTTGGTAACGGCGGTTGCTTCGTCAATTGGTTTTGGTTCATCTTTTTTGGCAGTTTTACTACCAATGGTCGCAATAACGACGATCGCTAAGATGGCAGCCGTTGCGATGATTAGGCTAACGATAATCATCCATAAACGATGTGTTTTATTTGTAGTTTTTTCTCCCATAACACTCTCCTTTTTCTATAAAAAATAGATGGTTTTGCCCATCCTTTTCTTTATAGTAACACGTCTCGAGTGTAAGGGCGACCCTTGATTTTTGAGATTTTTGGTGGCTTAGTTTTTCTGATAAATTGAGATATTGGCGGCGGCGTATTTGCGAGTTTTAAGAAGTGTGGCTCCTTTGAACTCTGGTGTTTTCTCTTGATCTGGGTGAGATAAAACAAGGATTCCGGAGGTGTTTAAAAGTTTAAAAAGAGGAGCGATGAGTTCATCTTTATATATAGGGTATGGTGGGTCGGCAAAAATAATATCGAATGGAACTACGATATTCCCTTTAGCATAGGCCTCAACGTCGTTAGCGATAACTTCGGTACTAAGTGGGGCTGGATTGAGACCCTTAAGATTATCGGCAATATTTTTGCAGGCGAAACGGTTATTCTCTACGAAAGTAGCATGTAGTGCGCCATGGGAAAGTGCTTCGATACCGAGTGCGCCAGAACCGGCGAAAGCATCAAGTACACGGCTTTCTGGGAGATAAGTAGAAATCATATTAAAGAGTGCAAGCTTTTCGCGCGAGCCCATTGGATGAATATGCTCGTCGTCCAAGGTGTTAATCTTTTGATTCTTATACTTTCCAGAAATAACTTGCATACTTTTATTATAACTTAATTAAGCGTGGTGAGTTGTTGATATTTCTTGATTGAATTCATGAGCTCAGTATACTTTTGGAGGTTTTCTGGATCTTCGAGAAAAATTGTAGTGTCGTCCTGGGCGCGTTTGATAAGTTTGGTATCTGATAATGTAGCGATACGAAGATCTAATGCGCCGTGCTGGAGTGCGCCGTAGATTTCGCCTGGACCGCGAAGGTTTAAATCGACCTCGGCAAGATGGAAACCGTCGTTGCTTTTTTCGAGCTCTTTGAGGCGGCGAGATGGTGGATTATCGCCGCTGGTCAGGAGATAGCAATAAGATTTGGCTTGGCCACGACCAATGCGTCCGCGGAGCTGATGGAGCTGGGCGAGACCATAATTCTCGGCGTCTTCTATGACCATGAGGGTGGAATTTGGTACGTCGACGCCAACTTCTACAACGGTGGTGGAAACGAGTAGCTGAATTTTGTTTTGGGCAAAGCGTTCCATGATTTCGTCTTTTTCGGCTGGTTTCATGCGACCATGTAAGAACTCGATGGCGACGTCTGGGAAGACTTTTTTGAGTTTTTCGGTGCGACTTTTGACGGAGGCGGTTTCAGTTTTTGCATTATCATCAATAGCTTTACAAATCCAGTAAACTTGGTGTCCGGATGTGATTTCTTCCCTGATTTTTGGATAGAGTTCGGACTTTTGCTGGACTTCAGTAATGATTTTGGTAGTAATTGGTTGGCGACCTTTTGGCAGCTCATTTAAGATTGAAACGTCGAGATCACCGAAGATGGTGAGCTGGAGTGAGCGCGGAATTGGGGTTGCGGTCATGGAAAGTAGATGTGGGGCGGTGGCATGCGGTGATTTGAGCATGAGTTTCTGGCGCTGTTCCACGCCAAAGCGATGCTGCTCATCAATGATTACGAGCGCAAGATTATTAAACTCGGTATCGTCGGTGAGAAGAGCGTGAGTGCCAATTACAAAACTAATTTCGCCAGATTTAATCTTCTCTTTTAGTTTTGGCTTTTGTTTGGTGGCACCGATCAATAACTCAGTTTTAATCCCAAAAGGTTCTAGGGTATTTTTGAGGTTTTGATAATGCTGAGTAGCAAGAATGGCGGTAGGTGCGAGTAGGGCGACCTGGGTATGTTGCATGGCGGCGGCATAGGCGGCCATGGCGGCGACCATGGTTTTGCCGGAGCCGACATCACCCTGTAATAATCTATTCATTGGCGTACCTTTGCCGAGGTCTTGGAAGATTTCCCAACTGGCTAGGCGCTGAGCATTGGTGAGTCTAAAAGGTAATTTATCGACAAATTGTTTAACTAAGCTAGCGTCAAACGGGATTTGGATGGATTTAAGCTTTTGATTTTCCCTTTTATTGAGCTTGGCGGCCAGAATTAGCGCAAAAAGTTCTTCGTAGGCGAGGTATTCGCGGGCTTTTTTAGCCTCTTCAGGGGTGCGCGGGAAATGTACATTGTAGAGAGCGTCGCGGCGAGTACCAGGTTTAACCGTGGGAAGTAAATCGGGGATAAGAGCGAATTTTTCGCGCGAATTATCAATTAAACGCTTGAAATTATGGGATTTAATCGCTCCGTGGGCCACGTAGATAGGCATAAGCGCGTCGTTTACCTCGATATCGGATGCTAAGGCGGCAGAAGGTGAGATAAGCTGATAACGGCCGTATTTGAGCTCGTAGGAGCCCGTAAAATAGTATTCTTTGTTTGGTTCAAACTGTTTAGCGCGGTACGCCTGATTAAACCATACAACGCGAATGGCGTCGGAATTATCATGAATTACGCCCTCTGTGATATTGAGGCGGCGAGTTCTGGCGCGATGTGTACTAATGCTGTCTATTTTGCCCCTGATAACAACTTTACCGGGCTTGATATCGGCGATTTTGGTTGGCGCGGAAAAATTATCGTATTCTCTCGGAAGATTATAGAAAAAATCTCGCACGGTTTTGATACCGGATTTAGACAAAACGGCAGCGGTTTTGGGACCGATGCCTTTAATACTCTCAATAGGGGCGGATAAATCCATTAGGATTATTATACCACTCTATTATTCTGCGGTTTTGCTGTGGTCTTTGCGCCATTTGGCGATTTCGCCATGGTTACCGGAGAGTAGGATGTCTGGCACGGTGTCGCCACGAAAATCGTATGGCTTAGTGTATTGCGGATATTCGAGGTTGTTGCCATCTGAAAAACTCTCGATCTCGGCGCTTGTTTCCCCACCAAGTACACCTGGGATAAGACGGACGATAGAGTCAATGATAATGAGGGCTGGCAATTCCCCACCAGTGAGCACGTATTTTCCAAGCGAGATAGGGTAATCAACAATCTTCATGATGCGTTCATCGTAACCTTCATAATGTGGACATAAGATTATGTAGTGTTTTGTAGTAGAGCGATCATTACTCGGGGCCGCGTCGTCGTCGCCCGTCGCCACGGGGACGACGCGCTTGTCCTCGCCTTGCCAGGCTCCGGAGTCCCCTCGTAATGATTGCTCAACTACAGTTCCCGCAAACTCTTTTGCCATTTGCTGATTCCAGATTTTGCCGACTGGTGTTGGAAGAATAACTTTGGCGTTTGGATCTTTGGCTTTGACGGATTCGATAGCGTTGTAGACTGGTTCGCAGCGTAGTAGCATGCCATCGCCACCACCGTATGGAGTGTCGTCTACTGAGCGGTGTGGACCGAGGCCAAATTCGCGTAAGTTCACAAAATCAAATTCAGCAATTCCCTTGTCTTGAGCCTTCCACATCATGGAAACATTAAGATATGGCTCCAAGGCTTCCTGGAACAATGTAATGATAGTGAATTTAATTTTTGGTGATTGATTTGCCATAGTTTAATCTGTTATTTATATATTATACAATTTTTTGTCGGAAAAAGAAAGAGAGGCGACTCGCGTCCTTCCTCTCCTTGTTGCGCTGATGCGCGCCCACCCTTGGGGCACATTGTTTTGTTTTAATCCGCTGTTTGTTTTTATTAATGAGTCTCCACACTCCACTAATTGCTCAGTGGAACCCCTGTGAAGCGTATCAGCTTATGTTTATATTAAATCATAAGCATAAATTTGTCAAGGGTTCTTAAACGGGGGTAGCGTAAAAAAATGTACAAAAAAGCGACATTTTTTATGTCGCTATATTTGTTTTTTTAGTAGTCTTCGACAAGTGTAAATTCTTTACCGGCAATTCTAATGATAGATTCTGGTTCGGCGCCAAGTGAGGTGAGTTCGGCTTTGATACCCATTTTCTTCATGATATCGCGGAGGCGGTTGAGACTGGCGTAGTTGTTAAGATCGGTGCGTCGGGCAAATTTTTCGATTTTAGCACCAGTAACCTCGAAGACTCCGTCATCGAGACGGGTAACTTCCCAGGTGTCGGCGTAGGCTTCGTCGCTGAGAGAGATGGTTGGGATGTCTTTTGGGGTTTCATCTTCTTCTTTAGCTTCTTCAAAGCGAGCCTTGGTAGCAGTCTCGACTTGTTTTCTGAGCTCACGGAGGAGCTCGGTGATTCCCTGATGGGCTGGAGCGGAAATAGTGAAGATATTGGCATCTTTATTGATGGCTTTAATGGAATCTTTTTGCATCTTGATGATTTCTTCATCAACGCCTTCGCACTTGGTAAGAGCGATAACTTCGATGCGGTCTTTTAAGTCTGAGTATTTTTCGAGTTCAGTGCGGATAGTTTTGTAGGCTTCGCCAGCATCATTATTATAGATATCAATAAGATGAAGCAAAACTGGAGTGCGTTCGACGTGGCGCAAGAAGGCGTGACCGAGACCTTTGCCTTCGGCGGCCCCTTCGATGAGGCCTGGAATATCGGCAATGAGAATGTCTTTGCCATCAATAGTGGCTACGCCGAGGTTTGGTGTGATAGTGGTAAATGGATAATCGGCGATTTCTGGTTTAGCATTGGAAACAACGGAAAGGAAGGTAGATTTGCCGGCATTTGGGAGGCCAACGAGGCCAACATCGGCTAAGAGCTTGAGCTCGATTTCGGCTTCGAATTCTTCACCTGGTTCGCCGACTTCGGCAATGATTGGAGCTTGGCGAGTAGAAGATTTGAAGTGAGCGTTACCGAAGCCGCCGTCGCCACCTTTAGCGATAACTGCGGTTTCGCCATCACGAGTGAGGTCGGCAATCTGGGTGCGGACGCCGTTGACTGGTTTGTAGACTACGGTGCCGATAGGAACTTCGATGATTAGATCTTTACCACTACGACCAGCAGAGCGTGTACCGGAGCCATTTTTACCGTCTTCGGCCGTAAGAATTGGGGTAAAACGAAAATCAAGAAGAGTGTTGGTGTCTTTATCAGCCTTAAAGATGATTGAACCACCTTTGCCGCCATCGCCACCGTCTGGGCCACCTTTTGGAATATAAATTTCATGGCGAAAAGAAACGGCACCGTCGCCGCCTTTTCCGGCTTTAAGACTAACTTTGGCTGTATCTACAAACATAGTAGATATATTATAACATATTTCCCTGTTGGTATGCAAAAATAAGCGTTGTTTTTACTAGGCTAGATTAGTGGATATAGTTGAAACGGCCAACTGCGGCGGCAGGAATAGTGGCTTCGGTAACGCGACCAACTTTGTAATTGTAGTTTGTTTCGCGGACACGAATTGAACCGTCCTCAAACAAACCAACGACGATGCCGACGTGACCATACCAACCACTGGTAGTTTGAAAAACTGCACCAACTTCCGGAGTTTTATCTACGCGCCAACCGGCAGCAGCAGCGCGAGATGCCCAGGTATTGGCATTGCCCCAGTTGGTAGGAACTGGACCAAGTGGTGATTGTCCGCTAACATTGCGGTACCAGAGGGCATAGCCTACACATTGGCCACCGCCGTACCAGTTGTAGTCAATAAAGACGATATCTTTTCGTTCTGCTGTATTACCATAGTAGGTGTATGTTGGTGAGGCAACTACCACTACAGGACGTGGCGGTACATATTCTGGGCGTTCCTTTTCTGGCAATGAACCGTCCTTAATGAGAATGCGCATGCCTTCGGAGATACCAGAAAGCTCCAAGTCGTTTAAGTGGGTGATTTCATAGGCGTTTGAGCCATAAGTTGATGCGATAGAATCGATAGTATCATTTTTCTTAACGGTGTAGACGATACCAGAAACGGATGGGAGATAAAGAGTATCGCCTTCTTTGATGTCGCCTTCCTTTTTGAGTTTATTGGACCAACGGATTTGATCCGTAGTAAGGTGGTAATGTTCCGCAATACTAGCAAGAGTATCACCACTCCTAACGACGTACTGACAAATATTGCGTTTTCCTTCAAAGGTGTCTTCGCACGGACTAGTTGTCTCAATAATGGATGGCTTGCTAAGCTTTTCGGCAGATGCCTGACCAGTTTTATAGAGAGCGGTAGTAATGACGTAGTTTGATGCGACGTCGTCAGTGCTAGCAAGATTGAGTGCGCTAGAAAGTGATGCAACAATATAGAGCTCAGATAGCTGATCGGTAGAAATAATGTAATTATCGGTAGTAAAAAGACTTAGATTAAGATTAACGTCTTGATGCTCTTTATCAAGTGAACCAACAGAAACCAACCCGATAATCGAGATAGTTGCGGCTAGATATGGTAAAAAACCTTTTAAAAATTTTAGGAAGGCTTTTTTAGTTTTCTTTGTCATAACGAAACATTACAGAGTACCTTGCAATGGTCGTAAATATTCTGGTTATGCTCAGCATCTGTATAACTATAATACATCTTTCCGTCGTCGCCTGTCAAGAAAAAGAGGTAATCCGTATCTGATGGTTCGGTGACGGCGAGTAGTGCTGAGAGGCTTGGGCTTGAGATTGGGCCGCAAGGCAATCCGGCACGATTTCTAGTGTTGTAGCATGATTCTACGGCTAATGCATCGGCGTTGTTGTCGTATCGTTTGCGTTCTGGATCAATGGCATCGATGGCGTATGATACTGTTACGTCGCTGCCTAGATTCATACCCGTACGAAGACGTTTGAGGAAGATTTGGGCAACAGTTTTCTGCTCTTCATTAGCTACGTTTGGGTCGGTCATGCGGGCTTCTTTTTGAACGATAGAGGCAAGGATAATAGCTTCATGTACCGATAGGCCTTTTTCGGCGAGGCGGGCTGGAAGATTGTTATTATTGATAATTTCATCCATACCAGTCATAAAGCGTTCGAGGATTTGCTTGACGGTTGTTCCTTTGTAAAACTCATAAGTTTCGCCCAGTAGATATCCTTCAACGGAAGCGCTTTTTGGTTTGTAATTAGCGCGTTCGAATGGATCTTGGAAGGCTTCGGTGACTTCTTCGTATGAGAAACCGGCTTCGATTAGTTTTTTCTGAATACTAAAGATGTTTTCGCCTGGAAGAATTGTAAAAGAGAAAACATCTGAGTTTTTTGAACCTTTGATGAGAGCCTCGATGATTTCTTTTGGTTCCATATGTGGGTTGAGATTGTATGTACCAGTCTTGAATGTATCACTGCCGTTATTTAATTTGGTGTAAATTTTGAAAGCAAAAGAGTTTTTAATCAATCCTTGATCGGCTAGATGATTGGCGATAATATCTTTGGTATCGCCTTCATTGATAACAAATTCAATGTCTGGACAGTAATCTTCTGGACAGACTTCAATTGCTGGTTTAAGTTGATCTTGGTACCAGAAAAATGCACCTAGTGCACCGAGGCCTAGAACTGCTAAGACTGGAATAAGGATGAAGAACTTTCTCATGACGTGCCTCGATTTTTTAACTACTTTTTTTGATTCATTAGTAACAAGTTTGGCGGATTTTTTAATGATTTTTTTTGAACCATCGGTGACTTTCTTAGAGTTGAGGGCAGCCTTTTCGGTACTTCTCTCAACTATGGTAGTGGTTTTTGACTGCGGTTTTTTTTCTTCAAAAGATTCAATGAAGTCCTGAAGGATGATTGCTGCTGCTTCTGCGTCAATTTCGCCTTTTTCGTAGGATTTCTTGCGGGCCTTTAGGCGCTTTTCAGCTTCTACCGATGTAAGACTTTCGTCTTGGAAACGGATTTTGATATCTGGAATTTTCTCGCCTAGAGTTCTAGCAAAGTTGCGAACATAGACTGATTGAGCGGTTTCATTCCCTTCGTTACTACGTGGTAATCCTAGAACGGCGAAGTTGGTGCTGTATAACTTCATAATACGTGCAATTTCGTCGAACTCGGTGCCGTTAACTTCAATCGTGGTAACTGGAACGGCAATTCTTACGCTAGAGTCGGCGCGCGCGACACCGATGCGCTTTTCGCCCACATCGAGACTAATGATTCGCATATTTTACTCCTCTTTGATTGTGACTGTGATTTTATTGGTATCAGTTGGTACACTAGTAACCCATGGATATGAGCGATTGATTTCAACGTCAGATGCGCCTTCATCTCTAAGGATCGTACCTACGTTGCCGAAGCGTTGACCTTTAATAAGGTCGATGATTCCTTGCTCGGTAAAGGTGGCACCATAAGTATAGTTGGTTTTAAGACGGCCAGCATAGCCATTTTCGATTGTAGTGAAGTTTTCGATGAATGGATTGCCGATAGCATAGACGTGTTCTTTTTCTGGGATTTTGGCTTTTGTAGTGATAAATTCGCGAATTTTAGTAAGATCTACAACCTGAATTGAGGCGGTAATGGTGGTAGAAAGAGTTGGTTCAACGCCTTCGCCAACCTCTTCGCCGACGGCAGGAGCGGACGCTAATTCTGCTGTAGTAAGCTTGAAGCTTGAGTCGATTTTGAGGCTATCTTCGGAGATGCCTTCGAAGAGTTGGTTTTTGGTTTCTTCTTCTTTTCCGCTCGCAAGGCTTTCTTTAGCGGTGGCAATATCGGATTCTTGAACGACGGTAATAGTACGGTCGGTGCCGCCGGTCATGGATGCATCAGAATAGACACCGGCGTTTGCGGCGGTAGTCCAGGAATTATTTTGAGCGATGTTATATTCTGAGCCTGGGGCTGCAGCGGTAACATTGACACGGGCATAAATTAGACAGCCCGAAGTAACAAGCGAAGCGTCGCCATTGTTGCCACATTCGGAGACGTTTTTGCCATCCCAACCAAATGTAATATCAGCGTCAGAATAGTAGGTGAGATTCTGTGATGTAAATGATGAACCTGCATTAATAGCAATTACGCCATTTTCTTTGAAATATGCGTAGACGATTACGTTACCTTTGGCTTTTTCGCCAACGTTCTTCTTGCCTGTTGCAGTAAATTTAACGGAGTTTGGTGTTTCAACTTTCTTTTCTTCTAGGAAGAATTTACCAGATGCAATATCTTCTTCTTCGAGATTGGTGGTGAAGGTGATATTTTCGGAGAATTTTTCAACCTTGGTGCGAACTTTTACCTTAACATCTACGGCTGGAGCAATAACGAGTGCCCAAACTAGTACGGCAACCAAAACCACTGCAATTGGGCCACCAATAAAGAACCACTTGCGATGTTTGACGAACCAATTGGCTTCTTTGTTTTTGACCTTCTTTTCTTTCTTGGCCTTCTTGTCTGCTTTTTTATCGGACTTTTCTTCTTCTTTTTCTTTAGGTTCCGCGATTTCCTCTTTGGAGTCGTCGGTTTTTTTCTCTGTAGTTTCTTCGTCGTTTTCCTCTTCGGCGTTTTTGGTATTCTCTTCTACGGTTTCTTTAGTCTCTTCGGCCTTCTTCTTGCCTTTTTTGTTTTGCAGTTCGTCAAAATCGGATTCGTCATCTAAACTGTCGGCCTCTTCGATAGTTGGGACTACTGGCTTAGACTGTAAATCTTTGGTGATTGGCATTTTGACGCCAGCGGCGTGTTTAATAACTGTAGCATCGGTGGTTACAAGAACGATTTTTTTGTCGGCATTTTTGCCGGCTTTGTCGATAAGTTTTATATTGATACTACTATGAAGAATGTCTGCCTTTTTTGGCGGAACAATAGCGACGATCTGTTCCTTCGAATTCTCGATTTTGGTAACGATATCAGTGATATCGTCCTCAGGTTCGATATAGATAACATCTTTATTCATATATAAAATATATCACAAATAAAGCCGCTTGTGTTAAAATAGTAGTAATGAGTTTTTTTAATCGCAATAATACCCCAAAAGCTCCAACCGTGAATCAATCTGGCCTTGCTCAGATGGTTCTCGACGCGATTCATGATGGTGTCGTAATTACTGATCGTGCCGGTGTAATTCGCTTTATTAATCCTGCTGCTGTACGTATGATAAATGCACGCTCCGCTGTTGATGTGGTAGGAATTGATTATACCTTAGTAATTCGTCTTGAATCTAAAGATGGAAGTCAATTGGCTCCTGCCGATAATCCGCTTATTCGCGCTATGCAAACTGGTCAGCCACTCGAGTATCGCGCTGGCCTAATTGGTCTTAATACCGATAAGAGAATTCCGATTGCCCTGACCGTTCTTTCTGCTGAGGAAACTAAGGGCAGCCGTATTATTACATTTCGTAATATTTCTAAGGAGATTGAAGAGGAAGGTGCTCAGGCAGATTTTATTTCTACCGCCTCTCACGAGATGCGTACTCCGGTTGCTTCGATTGAGGGTTATCTTTCCCTTGCTTTAAATCCTGCTACCGCTACTATCGATGAGCGCGCTCAGAAATATCTAAATGCCGCACATGATGCATCTAAGCATCTCGGTAATTTGTTCCGTGATCTTCTTGACGTGACTAAGTTTGACGATGGTAAGATTCGTGCTCGTTTTGTACCAGTAGAATTATATGCTTTTGTGAAAGAATTGTCTGACTATTATACTCCACAATTCCAAAATGCTAAGTTAGGTTATCGTTTTGGTGGTGAGGACGCAAGGGTGCTTAAACAATTGATTTATGCCTCCGTCGATACTGGATTTATGCGTGAAGTTCTTGGTAATTTAATTGAAAATGCTATAAAATATACCCCAGAGGGGGGTACGGTATATGTCAACGTTCGCGGTGATGCAGATCGCGCTGTAATATCGGTTCAGGATTCTGGTATTGGTATTTCGGCTGACGATTTGCAACACATTTTCCAAAAGTTTTATCGCGCAGATAATTCCCAAACACGTACTGCTGGTGGTACAGGCCTCGGCCTTTACCTCGTAAAGCAACGTGTTGAGGCAATGGGCGGCAAAGTTTGGGCCGAATCTCAATTTGGTCAAGGCTCTGTCTTCTATGTATCCTTACCAAGGATTACTGCCGATGAATATCAAAAACGCTTAATCGCGTATCAAAACCAGCAAGCCGTACAATCTTTTGCCGAACGTCCGGTAACTCAGAATGTACAACAAAATCAAATTAATAACGGAGGAGTAAATACAGCCCAATGAGTAAAGTAATGATTGTAGAAGATGACGCAAGTTTGCGTGAGATTTATGGAATCCGCATTGCGGCTGAAGGTTATACTGTAGTTTCCGCTGGTGATGGCGAAGAAGCTCTCGCCGTGGCTGTTCGTGAAAAGCCTGACTTGGTTTTGTCTGATGTGATGATGCCAAAGATTTCTGGTTTTGATATGCTTGATATTCTCCGTTCTACTCCGGAAACTCACGACATTAAGGTTGTGATGATGACAGCTCTTTCCTCTGAGGATCAACGCGTGCGTGGCGAAAATCTTGGTGCCGATAGATATCTTGTTAAGTCTCAGGTTGGCATTGAAGATGTTGTAAATGTAATCCATGAAGTGCTTGGTGATCGTGGCGGTGCTGCCAAGGCTGCTGCTCCGGCTGCTAATGCCAAGTATAGTCCGGCTACTACCGAGTCCGCCGCTTCTCAGACGGTTGCTCCAGTCCCTCAGCCTACTACACCGGTTCAGTCTGCCAATGGTCCTGCTGCTTTTGGCCGTCCAGATGATCCAAATTTTAAGGATGCATGGTCCACTTGGAGTCCACAGGTCGCTAATGGTCAATCAATGCCGAGTGCTGTGCCTATCAATCAACCTGGTGGCCCAGTAAATCCAGCTCAATAATTCATCATGGAACAAATCCGCCTCAATAAGTATCTTGCTGAACGTCTAGGCGTTTCGCGTCGCGAGGCGGATAATTTAATTGCTTCTGGAAAAGTTTTGGTTAATGATTCACCTGCTGTAATAGGGGCCAGACTTGACAAAAATGATAAAGTATGCTATAATAATAAGACGATACCTTTTGAGGTAGATTTTACTTATATTGCTTTCAATAAGCCAGTTGGATATGTTTGCTCGCGTCGTGCGCAGGGTAATGCACCAACATTGTATGAGCTTTTACCAGCTGAGCTACAAGATTTAAAGACGGTTGGGCGTCTTGATAAAGATTCTTCTGGATTGATTTTGCTAACCAATGATGGTGATTTTGCTTTTCAAATGACTCACCCAAAATTCTATAAGGAGAAAGTCTACGAGGTTAAACTCGATCGCGAATTGGAGCCATTGCATCAACAAATGATTTCCGATTATGGCATTCAACTTGAGGATGGAGTGTCTAAGCTTGGGCTGTCGCGTTTGTCTGATGATAATCGTTGTGAATGGCGGGTTGTAATGAGTGAAGGACGTAATCGTCAGATTCGTCGTACATTTATTGCGCTTGGGTATCAGGTAGTTGCATTGCATCGTATTCAATTCGGCAAGTATCAGCTTACTGGGCTTGAGCCTGGAAAATGGGTAGAGTTTAAAAAATAACCCCGTGGTTTGGGGTTATTTTTGTAGAAGCTTATTGAATTTGGCCTTAATGCCAGTTTCTTCTGGTGAGGTAATAAGCGTGTCGTAGCCAACACGAAGGAGTCCTAATGCTGTCATAAAAGAGTGGTCGAGCTTGGATTTTTGACTATATATTATATCCGGTAGATCAGCGGTATTAAGTAAATAAATAACTGGACGGCGTGCGAATGGTAAGTTTTTATACCAGTCTGAAATCGCCATAATTTCCTGTAGGGCAGATAGGCTGGCGCCACCACCACATAAGATTACGCTTTTTGGCATGGTGCCCTTAACGTCGAAATCTTCGAGTGCGACTTCTACGCCAGATAGCCAAACATTGAGGTTGCGGTTGATGGCATTGTTGATTTGGTCTTTGAGATGTTGATCGTATTCCTGGCTGTATGGGTTGAGTTTGTATTCTTCTGCGGTGTCAAAATCTACACAAGTAGCCTCGGCGATTTGCTTGGTAAAGCTGCGGCCGCCCATGGAGAACATCTTGGTTCCTTCAATACCGCCTTCGTCAATGATGGCGATATCAGTAGTGCCGCCGCCAATATCCATGATGACGCCGGAGAATTTGGATTCTAGATTGTCGCCTAGGCAGGCGCGGCAGACTGCAAATGGTTCTACGGCTACGGCTAATAATTCAAGGTTGAGTTCGGCGCAAACCTTTTCGATAGCGGCAACATGAATGAGCGGTGCAAAAGCGGTGTAGAATTGGATTGAAATCTCGGTCCCTTTGAAGCCAATAGGATTATTAACTTTGTAGCCATCAATAGTTAATGAAATAATTGCAGAGTTGATGAGGCGAATCTCGATATTGCGTTTTCCCGCTTCAAGACTGATAGCTTTTTTGGCGGCTTCGGCAGATTTGTCCTGAACTTTTTTCATAATGGAGTTCATTTCGGCCTCAGTGATTGGCTTGTTTGGGTCTTCGCGGTGATAATCTACGGAGGTAGTGCTACCATTTACGAGCTCGCCAGCAATGCCAACTACGGTGAGTTCGGCGGTTTCGCCAGCTTCTTCTTCAGCGTCAATAAGAGCTTTTTCGCAGACGGAAATAACGGCTGGAATATTGGCGATTGCACCCTTAATCATATTGTCCGGTGCCTGATGGGCGCGACCAGTACCAATAACTTCCAATTTTCCCTTTTTGGAAGTTTTAGCCATGACGGCCTTCACGAAGTCAGTACCGATGTCTAAAGCTAGGATCGTGCTCATACTTAAATTATAGCATTTTTCTTAACCGATAAGAATTCTTTCTAATTCTCTCCGTAGCTTTTATAAAAAGAAAAAGGCATTAGTTTCGGTAATCTTTTAAGGTTATTAACGAGACCCTAAACTATAAAAAGATAACGAAGAAGCACCCTTTACGGGTGCTTGCTTTGTTATCTTTTAGAAGGTCTCGGAGATAGCCTTAAAAGATTAATCTAATATGGCTTTAATTCTACGAACCCCAGCAGAAGATGATTCTTCTTTGACGATCTTGAAGTGATGGAGTACGTTGGTGTGCTCTACGTGTGGACCACCGCAAACCTCACGGGAAACTGGATTTTCTGGGTCACCAATAGTGTAAACGGTGAGTCTTTCTGGATATTTATCCCAGAATTGGCCGTGAGCTTTGAGCTCGTTCTTGGCGTAGTCTTTATCGTATTCATCGTGGACAACTGGAAGATCGGCTGAGATCCATTCATTAACTTGGTCTTCGACGGATTTGAGTTCCTCCTCTGTCATTTTGTGATCAAGGTTGAAGTCGAAGCGGACGCGTTCAGCAGTGATGTTGGAGCCTTTTTGGCAAATGGTTGGATCGACAAGCTTTTGTAAAGCGGCGAGCATGAGGTGGCAGGCGGTGTGATATTTAACGGTTTGTTCACCGTGATCTTCGAGGCCACCCTTAAACATACCTTTGGATGCGGTTTGTGAACGTTCGCGTTGTTCTTTCAAAGCTGCTTCAAATTCTTCCTTGTAGTTGTCGGAAAGCCTGATGTTTTCGCGGAAGACTTCTTCAACGGCAACCTCGAATGGGAAGCCATAAGTGTCTTGGAGTTTGAATAGGTCGTAGCCGGTCATAATACCGTCATCATCTTTCTTAACCATCTTTTGCATTTCGCGAAGACCTTTATTAAGGGTTTGGCGGAAGGCTTTTTCCTCTTTTTCGAGAACGGCGATAGCGTTTTCGCGGGTAGTGAGAATACTGTCTGGGAGTTCGCTATAGTTCTCGGCAATGATTGGAATAACTTCGTTGATGAAGTTTTGGGCGATGCCGAGGTCAAGAGCCTTCAAAATTGCGCGGCGGATGAGACGGCGGAGGGCGTAACCTTGTTGCTTATTGGATGGAACGAGGCCTTGAGCGGAGAGAAGGTAGGCACCACGAAGATGATCAGCAATGATGCGCATTTCGTCGGTATTGTTGTCGTAGGATTTGCCGGAGATTTCTTCGAGTTTGTCGATGATTGGCTTGAGTAATGAAATCTTGAATACGTCAAAGCTATTGATGGATGCAGCGGTAATGCGCTCTAGGCCACCACCAAAGTCAACATTTTTCTTAGCTAGTTCTTCAAAAGTGCCGTCGTCTTTGCGGCGATATTGCATGAAGACTTGGTTGCCGATTTCCATAAATCTAGCACCGTCTGAAGCTGGATGGGCGAGGCCGTATTTTTCTACATCCTGTTTGTCATCGCCAAAATCATAGAAGACTTCGGAGTCTGGGCCGCATGGGTCTCCAAGTGGAGTGGTTTCGATTCCTCCACCACGGCTCCACCAGTTTTCATGATCGTCGTAGAAGAAAATATGTTCGCCTTCTTTGATACCACGTTTGTCGCCATTTTCGGCAGAGCCGATTTCAGCGATTTTAGCATCGATACCAGCTTCCTTAAAGACGCCTTGCCAAATACGAGCGGCTTCTTCATCTTTTGGAATGCCATATTTCTCGTTACCAATAAAACAAGTGACGTAGATTTTGTGTGGGTCGAGACCGACTTCTTTAGTTAGAAATTCGAAGAAATTCTTGATTTGCTCTTCCTTGAAATAATCGCCAAGTGACCAGTTGCCGAGCATCTCAAAAACGGTGGTATGGCGAGGGTCGCCGACGTCTTCAATGTCTTGAAGCCTGAGTGAAGGCTGCGAATCGGTGAGGCGAGTACCGTCTTTGTGTGGTTGGCCAAGAAGGTATGGGAGAAGGGGCTGCATACCAGAACCAGTAAAAAGCGTGGTTGGGTCGTTTTCGAGCACAAGTGGGGCTGGCGCAATGATTTTGTGGCCTTTTTTAGTTTGAAAATCTAAGAATTTTTGACGAATTTCATTTGCATTCATAGGCTAAATTATATCATAATTACAGGGATTATGATACTATTTCCTTATGGATAGAAGATACGGACAAAGACTTAAGATCTTAGTAATTATAACTATATTAATTTTAGCTATTGTTGCTATTGTCGCGTTTGCTTTATTGAAAAACAATCAATCCACTCAGGATAATGGCGATAAGACAAAACGAGACTTGACTTCGGAAGATATGACTGAAGAAGTTGTGGGTGATATGAAACCAACTAATAGGAAAACTGCTAGTCAAGAGCAGATTCAATTAGTGCTCGATTCGATGGCTATTGACGATAAAATCGGTCAATTATTGTTTGCGCGGGTTCCTGAAAATAATATCACTGAGACTATTTCAAAATATGGTCTTGGTGGATATATATTATTTGGCCGTGATGTAAATGGATTAACACTTTCGCAAATTCACGACAAGATTTCTAATTGGCAAAATGGACGAAGAATTGGTCTTTTTATTGGAATTGACGAAGAAGGTGGTTTGGTTTCAAGGCTTTCTTATGCTGGACTCGCCAATTTTAAATCTCCGCAAGAATTATTAGGTGAAGATTGCGGTCTTTGTGAAGTTAAAAAGGATACGCGCAATAAAGCCTCGATACTCGAAGATTTAGGAGTAAACGTAAACTTTGCTCCAGTAGCAGATCTTTGTGATGATCCAGATAGTTTTATTACTTTGCGTACTGCCGGTGCTGATCCTACTTTTGTTTCGGAATATATTAATGCTGTTACGAATATTTATACTTACGAGTCAACCGTTTCTGCAACTTTAAAACATTTCCCTGGCTACGGATGTAATGTTGATACGCATACTGGCATAGCGATCGATGAACGCACTTTAGAGGAATATAAGGATCGTGACTTTTTACCATTCTTCGCAGGAATTAAGGCGGGTGCAGATTTTGTAATGGTTTCACATAATATAATAAACAAGATCGATTCAAATAATCCCGCTTCTTTGTCGCCGGAGATTCATCGTATTCTAAACGAAGATTTAGGATTTACTGGTATTTCGATTACCGACGACTTATCGATGGATGCAATTGCTGAATACTATCATGGTAATTATCCTGCTACCGTGCAGGCGGTTTTAGCTGGTAATAATATGCTAATTGTTTCTGATATTGAAACGGCTTTTACTGAAATTAAAAATGCAGTTTCTGCTGGATTGATAGACGAGTCAAGACTTGACTCAGTTCTTGAGCCAGTAATAAAACTTAAAATCGAAAAAGATTTGATTACTTTATAATTCCACCACCAAGACAAGTGGTGTCATTGTAAAATACAACGGATTGTCCAGAAGCAGGGCGCTTGATGGCGTTTTTAAAAATGACTTTATCGTTTTTGAAAGCCGCTGGAATAAGTGGTGCGCGATGGCGCATACGAACAAGTATGCTTGATGGTCTATTGTCGCTTCGCCAAATAATATCTTGAAGCTCGAGTTCATTGGTCCAGAGATCTTCATTATTAAGATTTTTAGAAACATAGACGATGTTCTTTTCGAGGTCTTTTTTAACAACGTAATATGGTAAACCGCCACTAATATATAATCCATGTCGCTGTCCAATTGTGTAGAAAACTGCGCCTTCGTGCATGCCGAGGACTTTGTCGGTTTCAGCTTCGCGAATCTCGCCTGGTTTTATGTCAATGTATTCTTTTAAGAAATCCTGCATGCCGACTTCACCCACAAAACAAACACCCATGGATTCTTTTTTGTAGGCATTATGCAACCCGTTTTCTTCGGCGAGTTTTTTAACTTCTGGTTTTTTCATATGGCCAATTGGGTATAGCGTATGATTTAAGGCTTCGTTTGAGATGCGATATAAGAAGTAAGTCTGATCTTTATTCTCATCAACGGCGCGGAGTAGTTTTGGTGTCTCTCCATGTTCAACTTGTGCATAGTGGCCAGTGGCAATGTAATCTCCGCCACGTTTCATGGCTTCGTCGTAAAACATTTTGAATTTGATTTCTTGGTTGCACATGATGTCTGGGTTTGGTGTATTTCCCTTTTTGAATTCTTCGAGCATGTAGTCTACAACTTTCTGCTTGTAGGCTTCTTCGAAATCCCAAACTTCAAAATCGAGATCGAGTTTGACGGCGACACGCTTAGCGTCGGCAAGATCTTCGGCCCATGGACATTTCATACCTGGTAAATCTTTGGACCAGTTTTTCATGTAGACGCCAATAACTTTGTAGCCTTGTTGCTTCAAAAGCAAAGCAGAAACGCTTGAATCAACGCCGCCAGACATACCAAGATAAACGGTTTTATTATTCATGGTTGACTCCTTTAAGGCCGATTCGACTTGCTTCTTCATTAACAAGTGTTTTGAGAGTGCTGGCAAATTCTTCTATATCTTCTTTGGTGGTTTGTGTACCTAAAGTAATACGGAGCGAACCATTTATTTCTTGATCAGATAATCCGATAGCGGTAAGCGTTTGAGATTTTTGACCTTTAGAAGCTGCGCAGGCAGCGCCGGTGGAAACATAGATTTCTTGTTCTTCGAGTTTAAAGATTAAGCGTTCTGCATCGAGTCCTGGATAACTAATGGTACAGAAGTTAGTGAGCTTATGTTTGACATTTCCTAAGAATTGTGGTATAATTGAATTATCAGTAAGTTTTTCTTGTAGTAGTTTCACTAGATCGGTATATTTTTTGCGGTTGCCATTAATATGCTCTTTAGCATATTTGAAAGCGGCTGCAAAACCAATTACGCCAGCGACATTTTCGGTGCCAGAACGGAGTCCATTTTCTTGTCCGCCGCCGTAGATTTGTGGTTTCAAGCGTACATCGTGTGAAACATATAATGCGCCCACCCCTTTTGGTCCGTAGACTTTGGCGGAGTTTAGTGTAAGTAAATCTACACCCATGCGAGCAACATTAATATCAATGAGATTCATAGCTTGGGAAGCGTCTGAATGAAGGAATAATGGCATTTTGTTGCCAGATTTTAGCCTGTCAAGTCTTGACTCGCGTATAATGGTGGCGATTTCGGCGATAGGTTGAATTGTGCCAATTTCATTGTTTGCGAGTGCAACAGAAACGAGTGCGACATCATCGGTAAGTTTGGCTCTAAAATCTTTAAGATCGATAAGTCCGGTTTTGTCGACTTTAATTAATTCATAATTATAATTTGTAGCGACTTTAAGAACGGAATCGTGCTCGGTAGCAAGAATGAGACATTTTGGTTTGGTCTGTTGGACATTTAGGATAGAAAAAGCAAGATTATTGGCCTCAGTGGCGCCGGAAGTCATGATAATATCAGTGCCTTTTGCGCCAATGCAATGTGCGATAGTGTTTTTAGCATCTTCGTATTCGGCGCGGACTTTTTTGGCCGGGAGATATGCGGCGGATGGATTAAAAAAGTCATCCTTCAAAAAATGGGACATAGCCTCAATGGCTAAATCTGACATTGGTGTGGCGGCTGCATAATCCAAATAAATCATTAATATATTATAGCATATTTCTCTGTTTTTTCCACCTTAAGCCTTATAAAAAATGTATAATTTTTATGCAAAAAAATATGGAAAAAAATTCTGACGTGTTATAATAAGGTTATGTTAAGGTGGAGGTTTAAGAGAGACTTAGCTTTGGGACTAAGTTTTTTGTGTCTATCCGCAGTTGCTTTGAATTCTAATTTTGCTGTTGCAGTGGATGGTGATGTTGAGGTTGAGGTTGGTATTTTGCCTGTACTTACTATTACCACTCCAACAAAAGTTCGTATTGTCCTTGAGCCAGGTGGTCCTGCTAGCGTAGCGGAAATGCCTGTCTATATCGGCACTAATAATCAGTCTGGCCTTCATGCTGCTGTTTCACTTGATAGGGTGTCAAATGGCGGAGACGATACAATTCTTAGAAGTTTGGTGAATGAATATGATTCGAATTACTATTTGGCTCCTCTTGAAGAGTCTATAGTTAATATTAATGATTTTCCGTTCGATCATTGGGGTTGTACATTTCAGGACGATATGCGATACGAATCACTTAATACTTCCGATAATCCATCGATTCATTATTTAACACATAATCCATCCGCAAACGAAAAACGTTATTTCTTATGTGCGGCTCGTGCATCAAAGTTCCAGGTTGCAGGTCTTTATAACAATACTATTATGATGACGGCTGTGCCAAATGTTTTACCAGATACAATTACTTCTATTACTTATATGCAAGAGATTAATGAAACTGTTATTGCTAGTATGGAAACTGATCAATCATATCAATTGGTGGATGGCCGCGATAAGAAGATTTATTGGGTGACAAAACTTCAGGATGGCCGCGTCTGGATGACTCAAAACCTTGATTATGATCTTGAAGCAAAAACAGATGGTTCGCAGCTTGCCGAGTGGGGCAGTTTATATCCAGATGATGCTGAAGCTGATTTGGTTTCCGAAAAGAGTAAGTTATATAAAGATGGCGGTAATTTAGTATATGATACCGGCACTGATTCCTATATTGATAGCTCAAGTCTAGCTTTTAATAGCGAAAAACGTCATTACCATATCGGCTCTTTTTATAATATTGAGGCTTCTGCTCGCGAAAAAGATGGCAGCAATTCTGTGATTTACGCTGATGCGTCTGGTATTTGTCCATTTTCATGGACGGTACCAAATGGACAAAGTTCGTGGGCAATGTATCCTTCTGATATTTTGAGCAATCTCGTAAGTCTCTATGGCGCGAACGCCGCCTCGAGTCTATATTTGGCTCCGATGGGCTATATCTCTAGTGACGGTGCGCTTAGTGGCGTAGGGACTAGTAGCTATTATTTAGGCAATAGTCGATCTGGTTCCGATTACTATAACTCTCGTGGTGTATTGGCCGTGAATAGTTCTTATGGTGTATCACTTGGCAGCCTATCAGACACTCAGGGTGGCTTCATTCGTTGCGTCGCCGTTCCTGGACGTCGCTATATAGTTACATATAAGAATGCAACAAATAATGTCGTCCTAGACGGTGGAGTCATACCAGAGTTTGAGCAGGCTACGTTACCTGGCGATGTGAATGTTGTGTCGTATGACACTAAATATTCATTGAATACTAACGGGTTGGAACCTGGAAATATTCCGGAAGGCTATACTTTCCTCGGATGGACTACGGACGAGTTTACCCGTTCAAAAGCGAATGTTTCTGGTCTCTTTAATTTGGGGGCTACACAGGAAGTGATTCGTGCTAGCGATGAGGGTAGTAATGAGGTGGAATTATCGATTTTCCCAGCATGGGAATATAACTATAATGAGCCAGTTTTAAGCATTGAAGCTAGTGAGGAAACGAGATCGATTGACGATATTGATTATATGCAGGAGATTACTCCTGATATTGTCTCGAATACTCCGTATAACGAAATCAAGCAATTAATTGATAGTCGCGACAATAGAAAATATTGGGTTCGTAAGCTTGGTGATGGTAATCTCTGGATGGAACAAAACTTGGATTTATCGTTCGATGAGCCGCGTATCTTGACTTCAAATGATTCGAATGTGACGTCTAGCCGTACCTTATCGAATGAGGATGACAATGTCTCCCAGCAACATCTTAGTGGTGGTAAAAACGTGAGTGATGAGGATTTGCGTCTTTCGACTAGTGATTCTTTGATTTGGCGAAATGCGTATGGATCTAGTTATAATCGTTATACGATTTTGGCTGGTTCGGATAATTCGTTTAATGATATTGGCGATTATTCTGAATCGATTTGTCCGAGTGGGTGGCAACTTCCTTCTGCCAATAATACCTCTAATACATTTTATAGAGATAATTATTACGAGGAAACCAATTACTCCTTTACTGGAATCAGATTGGCTACGTCGACTCCACCAAATGATTGGTCTACCTCTGAGACGCATAGTGGAATATACGATATTCTGCCTGGAAAAAAGATTTCTCGTACTCAAAACGTGAGCGATGCTGGCGTTAGACAATCTAGCTATTCGGATAACTGGTCTAATAATAATATACGCGGTACTGATAGGGAAACTGCTAGTTCCCAGGCACACGTCTTATCGATACCTGGTGCTACAGAACTTCGTATTTCATTGTATCATGCTGGAGAAGGTTGCTGTGATTTTGTAAGGATTTATCCTGGTTCACATCCAGAATATGATGGTAATAATACCTACAATGGAATAATATATGGTGGATCGGATGCATTAAATTCTTACAGTACTTCTTATACAATTAATGGGAATACAATTAGCAATGTTGGCCTTAACGAGATTGTCGTTCCTGGGGATACCGTAACATTTACATTCCGTTCCGATGGTAGCGTACAAGGTTCTGGTTATGGCTATTATGCAATTGTTACTGGTTATGGAGAAAAGCCGATTATCGAGAATGATCCACTCCTCTCATTCGATTCATTCATTCAGTCTCAGTATAATTTTACTAAGTCAGAGCTTGGTGTTCGCTGTGTAGCTGCAAGTCGAGAAAAAACAGCCGAGAAGACATTACGCCACATTTCTACGATGCAAGAAATGAAGCCGAGTATATGTTCTGCGACGCCTGTTGGCACTGAAGTGCAACTTAGAGATACTCGCGATAATCAAACTTACTTTGTGCGTAAAATGTCTGACGGTAATTGTTGGATGGTTCAAAACCTAGCGTATGGCAAGATACGTTCGACTGGAATCGATTCTCTTTCTTCGGATTTGTTAGACAAAATGAATGTGGGCTATTCCGTGACTGAGTCTGCTACTAGTCCAGGGCATTTGCAGCCTGCAATTGATAAATCTGACGATGTGGTTACTATTGAATATGGCTATCCATTTGCAAGAATTGATGATATTCCAATGAATAGTCATTTTAGAAAGTTTTACTCTGGAATCTACTATAACTATGCAGCGGCTGCACCTGCATTGAATGCAAGCGGCTCAATCTGTCCGCGTGGCTGGCGTTTACCAACAGCCTCGGATTCTGTTATTCCTGATGAAAACTTTTCTCAGGAAGAGCTCAAGGCGATTTATACAGATGAAGGTGTAACCGATTATAATGGCGTCGTCTATCTGACTTCTACCACTGACGAAGAAAATCATAGTATTAAGCTATCTGATGGTTCTCTAGTGGATTATGATGATACTAATTATTATCCGGTTCGTTGCTTAGCCAAGTAGAAAAACAATGTAAAATGATCAATAAGACCAGCTTTTAGGGCTGGTCTTATTGTTATTAAATATATCTATAATTATTATTCCGCTTCTTTTTCTGATGGCTTAAACTGTTCCGTTATTCCGTCTGCCTTGGTTATCTCTAGAGTATTTTCTTTTTGATCGAGTTTATAGGTGAGTTCGTCGTAGAGAGTGTAAAGCCAGTCTGTTTCGATTTTGAGCTTATCGTCTTCGATGGTCCATTTAAATTCGTGATCGTCGATATGGTTATTGGTAGTTAGTGTTCCTTTGCCGATTTCGGTAAAATTCCAAATAACGTTTTCGGAGATTGAATCAGCTTTACCCATTGCACTAATACAGTCCATTGGTTCACTATTCTCCTCCTCGCTAAATGAAATACAATCCACTGGTTCACTATTGGTTTTTGACTGCATAACCCATTCGCCGACAGAAACTAGATATTCGGCATCACGAATAGTTGGCTTTTCATTATTTTTAATTATAAAATATGTCGCACTAGTAGCGAGTGCGGCGACTCCGATTCCTAAGCTAATAAAACCAAAGAGGGGCTTTTTTGATTTCTTTTCCATAATTTGATTATAGCATTATTGTTATGGATTAAGAATTGTTCTAAACTTCTGACTTAATTTAAATATTAAAAAGTTTAAGAGCGTTCGATGTGGTTACTTCTTCTATTGTATTATAATTAGTTTCTAGCTTTTCGCTAAGCCAAATTGCAATATCTTTTATGAAAGCTGGTTCATTAGTGTTTCCGCGATGCGGAATAGGAGCGAGAAACGGCGCATCGGTTTCTAGTAAAATTCGGTCTAGTGGAGGCGTGGGTAGAGTTGAATAGGTTGCCAAACCATTCACGCCTATGTAAAAATCTGTTTGTTCCAGGATTTTGCGAAGGTTTTTCTTACTATCGCTAAACGAATGCACGACGCCGCGCGCGGTTGGGAAATTGGCAATGATTGCGAAGAAATCTTCAAAAGCTTCGCGGACGTGGAAGGATAATGGTAAATTGTTTTTGGTGGCGAGTTCTAGTATAGTTTCGAATAACTTGATTTGCTGTTCTCTTGTTTCTGGTTCGTAATGATAGTCTAGGCCGACTTCTCCAATGGCTACGAGTTTGTCGCGATTTGTGTTGATATATTGATTCATTTTATCGTAATCATAAGCCGAGACGGCACCTTCCGGGTGAATACCGAAAGTCCAAAAAACATCTTGATATTGAACTGCGAAATCATGAGCTACCTTAGAGTCTTCTATTCCGGTCCCGATACAAATAACCTTCTCCACGGTGTTTTCCTTGGCCCGAATTAGCATTTCTCTGGCCTGTTCTTCGGTAAAGAATTCGCGATCGTGTAGATGGCAATGTGAATCAATTAACATAGTTTAATAGTATCATTTTATGGAGTTTCTTGCAGTAAAAAGCTGGTTTTTGCTTTATTTTTTTAATGAAATATGCTATAATTATATGGTGCGCAAAGAGAAGATTATAAATGTATGCGCAAGCTCCTGTGTTTCATCTTGTAGAAAGGGGTGAAAAATATGAAACACAACGTTAAGACTGAGGACTTAGTATCGCTACCTGATCATGAGAGAGAAAAAATGATGGTTGAAAGATATCGTAAATCTTTCCCGCATAATGAACAGACTGTGCAATATTTTAGAGGCTCAAGCGAGAAAAAAACTAAGTAGCTTTGAAGAATTATTATTCTTCGTAATCCTCACTTTACCCTGCCGAAATTTGGCAGGGTTTTTCTTGGTTTAAAAAAATCTCCGTTTTCGCGGAGATTTTTTGGCTTACATGCGGTTTTCGCGTTTGCGCTTGATTGGATCAAGCTGGCGTTTGCGAAGGCGGAGTGACTTTGGCGTGACTTCGAGAAGCTCATCATCAAGCAAGAAATCCAAACATTGCTCAAGGGAGAGCTGAGTATATGGGGTGAGCTGAATAGCACCATCAGAAGCGTGAGTACGCATGTTGGTGAGTTGTTTTTCACGGCAGATATTAATATCGAGATCGTCTTTCTTATTAGAGAGACCAACGATCATACCTTGATAAACTGGCACCTGTGGTGGAATGAAGAGAATACCGCGAGCTTGAGCTGCGTCGAGTGCATAGGCGGTAGAAACGCCAGATTCAAAGGCAATCAATGCGCCGTTTCTTTCTGGTTTGTACTTAGAATCAACTGGGCGGTAGCCGTTTGGAATACTAGACATTAACACGGTGCCTTTTGTGGCGGTAAGCAAGTTATTGCGAAGACCAATGAGGGCAGCAGTAGAAATGTCATAGGTAAATCTAGTGGAACCGGAAGAAGTGATTTCCTGTGATTTAAGATCGGCTTTTCTGATACCTAATTCTTGAGAAACGGCACCTACGAATTCGGATTCAACTTCTACGGTGAGGCTTTCGACTGGCTCGCATTTTACGCCGTCAATTTCATTATAGATAACTTCTGGGCGACCTGCTTCAAGCTCATAGCCTTCACGGCGCATAGTTTCGATAAGAACGGACAAATGTAATTCGCCACGACCAGAAACTTTGTAGCCAAGGCCATCTGGAACGATACGAAGTGCAATGTTGGTTTCGAGTTCTTTTTCGAGACGTTCAGCGATTTGGCGGGAAGTAGTAAACTCACCTTCTTTACCTTTGAGTGGCGAAGTATTTGGGCCAATGTAAATAGACAAGGTTGGTGGTTCGAGCTCGATGGTTGGGAGAGCTTCTGGATTGTCACCGGTAGCGATAGTGTCGCCAATATTAGCTTCACCTACGCCTGTAAGGGCGACGATATCGCCAGCGATGGCTTCCTGAGCTTCTTCCTTGCCAAGACCTTTATAAGTGAACATTTGGTCGATTTTAGCGGTTTTTGTGGTATCTTTTTGTAGGATTTTGACGGTTTGGCCTTTTTTGAGTTTACCGCGGAAGATTTTACCAATGCAGTATTTACCAAGGTAATTATCGGCAGCAAGTGCAGCGACAAGAAGCTGTGCGCCTTTACCTTCGTCTTCGTCGACTTTCGGAGCTGGAATATCATTAATAATGGACTCAAAGATTACATGTAGATCATTATCGAGATCGGTAGTTTTGCCAGCTTTACCATCACGAGCAATTGCATAGTAAATTGGGTAGTTAAGTTGTGATTCATCGGTAGCAAGTTCGAGGAAGAGATCAGAAATTTCATCTTTAACTTCTTCGATGCGAGCAGCTGGCTTATCAATTTTGTTGATAACTACGACTGGGCGAAGCTTGAGGTCCAAAGCCTTTTGAAGTACGAACTTGGTTTGTGGCATTGGGCCTTCTTGGGCGTCAACCACGAGGATAACGCCGTCGGCCATATTGAGGGTGCGCTCGACTTCGCCAGAGAAATCGGCGTGGCCTGGGGTATCGATGATATTAATTTTGTAACCATTGTAAAAAATGGATGTTTGTTTGGCGGTGATAGTAATACCGCGCTCGTGCTCTTGATCCATGGAATCCATGATGAGCGTTTGTTGCATTTCGGCTTGGTTGTCACGAAAAGTATGGGATTGCTTGAGGAGGCCATCCACAAGGGTAGTCTTTCCGTGGTCAACGTGTGCAATGATGGCAACGTTTCTAATTAAGTTCTTGTCTAAAATCATGCGTGTAATTATAGCATATTTTCGGAATAAAATCCAGTGTTTGGCGCAAGCAAATAGTCTTCGTTATTCTCTGTTGCTCCGCGGCCTTCGGTAAGAATAATTCCGACCGATTCTCCGCGCGTTGAACCTTGTACTGGTGTAAGGGTTAGCAGATTTTCTTTTGTTAAATCTAGATCTGTAATCGTAATCTGTTTTTCGGTTGTAAAACCATAGATGGTATCATTTAGGATTACTAGAACTTTTTCTGCGTCGGTTTCAAATTCTATTGTTATGTCATCCAAATCATCCTCATTTGATATGTTTGTAATATGAATGAGTGGAACGATGATTTCTTCTGAAGATTCTTCTACGCGCGGTAAACTATCAAAGCGTTCTATGACGCGATCCGTGAGTAGGCTAAACATTTCTGGATTCGTATATACTCCACCATCGGTACTTGTTGCTAATTCGGCATAATATGACGCCGTTTCCGGTGTGGTGACAATATATATGTTTATTGGATCGATTTTGCGGCTTAAATCTACAACGTCAGCCAGTAAAGAACCATCTCGATCTGGATTTAGATATCCCGCGTCAGATAATACGATAATGGACTTGGTGGCGCCATATTGCCAGTTTTGTTCGTGCATGGCACGTAGGATAGTGGAGAGTAGTGATTCTGGTTCGTCGCCGCCGCCATCAACGGTGATATTATCGATTACTTCTTCAATTTTTTCGATGGTGCATGTTTCAAAGCTGCAGTGCTCGATTGGAATAAAAGGATCGTTCAGATCACGATATTCGTATAACGCAACTCTGCCATCGCGAGCGAAAGTCTCTTTGCTAAATCTAATAGCTTCTTTGGTATACTTACCGATTAATTCGCCCATGGAACCAGAAGTGTCGATAACGATTATCGTATCATGTGGCGAGCTGAGAGTATTCTTGAATTCGAAAGTCTTAGCGATTTTGTCAAATATAAACCTAGCCGCATCTTCATATAGTCCAGATTTAACATATGTTACGTGATCGTCGATCGACATATTACCGCTACACATAATATCGTCTTTATTGCACCAGGTACCAAGTTTATCGATATAGCCAAGTTCTTGATATGGGTTAATTGTGCCAAGTAGTCCGGCATGCGCGTGACAATTTGGCACATGTATGCGGTAATTAGATAAGAATTGATTACGACAGGCTGGTGGATTGCTGCCTTCCCCTTCCGGGAGATATAGCTTTGGATCGCCAAAGGTTGCGGCGTAGATTATTTTGTTTGGGTTAATCTTCTTGAGCGATTTTATAACTACGGTAGCGCCTTGCGAATAACCGCCTAGTATGTATCTTGTATTGGGGCATTTGTTATTGTTTACAAGATTGGTAAGATTATCTACGCCATTATTAACGCTATCTCCGTAGGCGAATGATTCCCCACCACTAATAAAAGCACCGAGTCCGGTCATAAAATCCCAGCCATCAACTTTTGCGGCCGTATAGTCTAAGTCTGTAAACTCGTAACTAAGCGTAGTAGTTTTGAGTTTGTTTTCTAGGGTACGTTTAAACTCTTTATAATCATCGTTGGTATTTCTTTCTGCCCCAGAGCCACGCGCAAAGATGATTTGCAAATCTTTACATGATTCTGCTTTGGCCATGTTTGTGTTTTGATAAAAAGTTGTGCCGACTATTGTTCCGAAAACCACAATTAATACACCTAAATATTTATGGATTTTGTGTGGCATTTTGTCTCCCGTTTAATTTTGACTAAAACTTTACAGGGTTTGTAATTTTTTGCAACCCCCACCGTGTTATAATAGGGGTAATAAGGAGAAATAATGAAAGAAAAACAACTTTCTTGGGACGAATATTTCATGCAAATTGCCGAAACGGTTGCGCTTAAATCCAAAGATCCTTCTTCTAAAATGGGCTGCGTAATTGTTGATGCAAAAAAGCGCCCAATTTCGTTTGGTTATAATGGTTTAATCCAAGGTGCCGATGAGTCAAAAATGACCTTGACAGAGCGTCCGGCCAAATACTATTTTGCAACTCATTCCGAGATGAATGCTGTGCTTTTTGCAAAACAAGACTTGACTGGGTGTACAATCTACAATCGCGTAGCCACTTGTGATAATTGTCTTAAATATTGTTTGCAAGCCGGAATTAGGCGTTTTGTTTATCGTGAACTTCGCGTTCATTCTCATTCTACTGATCCTAAAAAATCTATGTCCAACTTTGATACTGATGAAGCGATTGTGCGCATGCTTGCAGCGATGCCAGAAGTTGAAACTCTCAATCTCTCCAATGGAAAAACTTATATCGAGGATATTTTAGATTCTTATCCAAAAGATTCTGAGGAATACAAAAGACTTCTTCAGTGGGTTGAAAACTAAAAACTGGTTTTAGTGGCCTTATTACCAATCAATTGGAGTGAGGCCATTTTTGATGAGAAAATCGTTGGTTTTTGAAAAATGATGATTACCGAAGAATCCAGCATAGGCGGAGAGTGGTGATGGATGTGGAGATTCGAGAACTAAATGTTTTTTGGTGTCGATAAGAGATTTCTTGGAACGCGCATCACGACCCCAGAGAATGAATACTAGATGCGGGCGAGTTGCGTTTAAGTATTCAATTACGGCTTTGGTAAAGGTTTCCCAGCCTTTGCCACGATGGCTACCGGCATGGTGGGCTTCTACCGTTAAGGTATTATTTAATAATAAAACACCCTGTTCTTGCCAAGAAGATAGGTTACCAGTTTTATTATTGTGATGACCAATGTCTGAATCGATTTCTTTGTAAATATTGATAAGTGAAGGTGGGATTGGCTGATTGTCTGGTACGGAAAATGCGAGCCCCATAGCGGCACCTGGTGTATGATATGGATCTTGGCCAAGAATTACAACTTTGACTTTATTTAAGTCCGTAGAAAAAGCCTTAAAGACTTGAGATTTTCTTGGATAGATTACCTTTTTGTCGTAGGCTTCGTGTAGAAACTTGGAGAGTTCAACAAAATACGGTTTTTTGAATTCGGCGTCTAAGAATTGTTTCCAGGATTCATGCATGTCAATACTTGACCCTATATTTCAAATAATTTTTTGAGTCTTTCAAAAACTTCGTCAATAGTGCCGGAAGCATCTAATGTTGGTACGTCGAATTTTTTGGCAACTTCGAGATAGGCTTTGTTGAGTTTGTTTTGGAAGGAATTGCCTTGTGATTTCCAAACTTCTTTGGTGCGAGTCCAGGAAGTGGAGGCTTCGACTGCTTGAGTACCTAGGCGCTTAGCGCGGTCTACATCAGAGAGTGTAAAGAAGACGATTTTGTCTGGATGGAAATATGGCTCTGGCATGATGAGCTTGTGAAGCTTAATGATAGTAGATTTACTAACTCCGGCGCCGTAACCTTCATAAATCAAGGTTGAAAACCAGTTACGTGAAGTGATAACGATGTCGCCTTTTTTTAGGGCTGGTTCGGCTAAAGTACGCCACTGTTCGTAGCGATTTACGAGGTAAAGTAATACGCGGGTACGGTGGTCGATTCCCTGGTCTGAACCATAGTTAAGGCGAGCGATTTCGGAAATGAACTCTACTTTTGAACCAGTGCCGGATTCGGAGTAGTGAACAACGTTCTTCCCTTGTTTTCTAAAGTATTCTGCGAGGAGTTCGGCTTGGGTGTCTTTGCCGGTTGCATCCTGACCTTCTATAACGATATGCATGAAACCTCCTTTTCCTTAATTTTACTCTTTGAACTGTGAATTGTATAGCTCGGCGTAGAAACCGTTTTGTTTAATCAATTCATTGTGAGTACCCTGTTCTACAATGTTGCCATTCTTCATAACAAGAATGAGGTCGGAATTGCGAATGGTAGAGAGACGATGAGCTATCACGAAGGATGTACGGTTTTTGGTGATCTTTTCGAAAGCGGCTTGAATGAGTTGTTCGGTGCGGGTATCGACGTTTGAAGTGGCCTCGTCGAGAATAATCATTGGAGGGTTAGCAACGATGGCGCGAGCAATGGTGAGTAGTTGTTTTTCGCCAGCAGAAATGTTGTCTGAATCTTCGGAAATGACCGTTTGATAGCCTTTTGGAAGCGACTCGATGACGTGGTGAACATCGCAGGCTTTGGCGGCACGCTTAATGTCGTCAAGGGTAGCGTCTTGATTACCGTAGTGAAGGTTTTCTTCGATAGTTCCGGAGAATAGCCAAGTATCTTGCAATACCATGCCGAAGAGTGCACGGACGTCAGCGCGTTTCATTTCGCGGGTTGGTACGCCATCGATAGTGATGTATCCGGAATCTGGGTCATAAAAACGCATTAGGAGATTAATAATGGTGGTTTTGCCAGCACCTGTTGGACCAACAATAGCAACGTTTTGACCAGCTTTAATCTTGACTGAAAAATCTTTAATGACTGGCTCATCTTTTTTGTAGCTGAAATGGATTTTATTAAACTCAACTTCACCTTTAACTTTCTTAATAGTTTGTGAAGGCTCTGGATCTTTTTCTTCTTCCTTTTCTTGCAAGAAAGTAAAGATACGTTCGGATGCGGCAACAAGCGATTGGATGGTGGCGGTAGTGGAGGCGATCTCAGTAATAGGACGGTTGAAGCGTGAAACGTAACCAATGAATGCTACCATAGCACCAATAGTAATGTTGCCTTCAAGTACTAAGTAGCCGCCAATAATACAAACTGCAACGTAGCCGATATTAGTAAAGATGTGAGTTACTGGGAATGAAAGTGAGGCATAGATTTGGGCTTTGCGGCTAGCAATGGCGAGTTTGTTGTTAGTCTCTCCGAAGTCGGCAGTGGCGGCTTTTTCGTAGGAATTAGCTTTGATAATAGTTTGGCCAGAATAATCTTCTTCGATTTTACTGTTTAGAACGGCGATTGTTTCCTGTTGTTCGCGGAAATATTTCTGGGCGAATTTTGCAATTTTACCGACTACGATTACTGATAATGGGATAATGACGATTGTGATGAGTGAAAGTGGGACTGAAATTGTGAACATGAGTATGGTGACGCCAACGAGAGTAGTGAGACTAATAGAAATGTTGGCGATTTCTTGATGCATAGTAGTGGTAATAACGTCGACGTCGTTAGTCATGCGTGAAATAGTGTCGCCATGTTGATGAGCATCAAAATATGAAATTGGTAAAGTTGAAATCTTTTTAATAATTTGTTCGCGGATGTTTTTGGTGTATTTGGCAGTAGCAACGGCAAGGATGTAAGCCTGTAGATAATTGAAGAATGCGGACAGGATAAAGAGCGTGATAATAATGACGGCATGAGAACCAAGTTGTCCCCAATCGATGCCGGATTCGTAAGTATTTTTGGCAATGTCGGTCATTTCACCGAGAAGCTTCGGAATGAAAATGCCGAGAATTGAAGAGCCAACGCAGAAAACAATAGAAACAATTAGTGGAATACGGAATGGCTTGACGGACTTCAAAAATTCTTTGAAGGCTTTTTTGCCATCTTTGGCTTTTCCGGTGTAGTTGTTACGCGGTCCTGGCATAGGCCCCCTTCATTTCTAATTCGTACTCAGTTTCGTGGAGTTGAGATTTAACGATTTCGTTATAGATAGTACAGTCGCGAAGTAGGTCGTAGTGCCTACCTTTACCAACGATTTTTCCTTTATCAAGGACGATGATTTGATCGGCTTCTTTGATAGTGCTGACGCGTTGTGCTACGATCATGACTACGGAATTTTTGGTAATTGGTTTTAAGGCTTGGCGGAGTTTTTGATCGGTTTTCATGTCAAGTGCTGAGAATGAATCATCGAAGACGAAGATTTCTGGTTTCTTGCAAATGGCACGGGCGATAGAAAGGCGTTGTTTTTGACCGCCAGAAACATTGGTACCGCCTTGTGAAATTGGGGCATCGTATTTCTTTGGTAATTTTTCGATGAATTCTTGACTTTGAGAAACTTTGGCGGCTTCGAGAATGTCTTTTTCGGTGGCGTTTGGCGCGCCAAAAGTAATGTTAGATTTAACAGTGCCAGAAAAGAGTACACCACGTTGTGGTACGAAACCAATTTTAGCAATTAAGTCTTCTTTACTGTAATCTTTTATATCGATGCCATCAACCAAGATTTTGCCGTTGCTAGCCTCATAGAATCTTGGTACGAGATTGATTAGCGTAGATTTACCGGAGCCGGTAGAGCCGATAAAAGCGGTAGTTTCGCCTGCTTTGGCGGTAAAGGAAATATTAGATAGAATTTTTTCTTCGGCATCATCGTAGCTAAAGTCTACATCTTTAAATTCGACTTCTGGAGTTTTGCTTGGGTTGCCATTGGTGGTTTTGCGCCAGCGGATGCGATTCTTAGTTTTCAAAACTTCATTAATACGACCAGCGGAAACATTGGCGCGTGGAAGCATGATGAGAAGGATTGAGAGCATAAGAATAGAAATCATGACATGAGTGACATATTCGGCGAAGGCAGTCATATTCCCGAGGTATGCAAAGTCTTTTTCGAGTAATGAAATACCGATCCAAACACAGAGTAAAGTAGTGCCGTTGAATACGACGTTTATTAACGGATCTTGTAATTCGAGGATTTTATCGATGAAGATGAGAAGTTTAGTAAGTTCTTTGTTGGTCTTATTAAACTTGTTGTATTCGATTTTTTCGTTATTAAAAGCGCGGATAACGCGAAGACCAGTGAGGTTTTCGCGAGTGAGAAGGGTGACTTTATCGATGAGTTTTTGGAAGATTTTGAACTTCGGGATGACGAGCCCCATGATAAGTAATACGAGTAGGAATAGTACGACGATTGCGACGGCAATGATCCAAGACATGTCTGGTGCAGTTCTAAAGGCCATTACGAGCGACAGAATACAGAAAAGTGGTGCACGAATGAGCATCGATAGAATCATCATAATGGTTTGCTGAACTTGATTAATATCATTAGTGGTACGGGTAATTAAAGATGCGGTAGTGAAATCTTTGGTGTCGGATTGGTTGAAGTTGATTACCTTGGTAAAAACAGCGGCGCGGAGATCGCGTGAGAAATTTGCGCCGATACGGGCAGAGAGCATACTAGAAACGAGTGCGCATACCGCAGAAAAAGCGGCAAGTGCCAACATGATGAGTCCGGTTTGCCAGATGTGATCGGTATTTTGTACGACGATCCCCTCGTTGATGATGGAGGCCATGTAAGTCGGAAGTTTGAGGATACAATAAACTTGTGCCCCAGTTGTAATGAGGAGAAAGATTATTTGCAGCCAATATGGTTTGAGAAAGCGAAGTAGTTTGAACATGGTAACTTGGATTATTCTTTGGTGTCTTTTTCTGGTTTTGCGGTTTTGTCGGCATTTGGTTCATCTTGTGGCGTGGATTCGTCGTCGGAGTGAAATGCTTTTCTAAAGAAGCTAATGAGTTTATCCCACCAGGACTCTTTTTCGTTGTTTTTGTCGAGGTGCATGAAGAAATATGAGAGCGCGCCAAGAATAATATATACGTAATATGAGAAGAAACGCCAAGTTAGCATAGCCCAAAATACACATCCGCCACCAAGGCTGGAGAAGACGAAATAGAAGGTTCCTTCTGCAGCGCCGGCATTGCCTGGGGTTGGCACAAAGTAAACTGCGGAAGTAACGGCTACGGTGGTGACGAAGCAAGCGAGGAAATCTACATTGCCACCAAAGGCGGTAATGACGAAGAACGGAATACTGGAAATAAGAAAATGAAATACGACGGAAAGAATAATTGAACGGAGGAATAGTCCGTGAGTTTTGAGAATGCTTTTGACGCAAGTGGCATATTCGTTGACTCCGTCCTCGGCTTTCTTAATGGCTTTTTCGCGATCTTTTACGATGTGAAGTTTAGCTAAGAATTTGACACCGATCGTAATTAATTCGGCGGTAGCTTTTGGTAGGAATGTAGCAATAAGCACAGCGATTGGCCAGAATGCGTAAAATAATAAACCGAAACAGGCAGTAGCAATGAGTGCTGCGTTGCTGATGGTGGCGCTGCCGAATAAGAATGCGAGTACTGCTACGATCATGAAACCGATTTGGCCTGTAATCATGCAGATGATTGGAATTGTGGTTGAATATCCGCCTGGAAGGCCAGACTTATTCATGAAGTAGATCTGGAATGGTTGTCCTCCAATAGCGGCAGGGGTGATATTGTCGTAATAGCGGCCAATGAAATAGGTGCGGCGAGCGATTTTACGAGCTTTGAGTCTGCCGCCAACCTTCTTAATATCAAATGACTTTCGCATCATGAGAGTGTATTTGGAGATTTCGAGGAACATTGCTATAGCAAAACAAGCAAAGGCTGGAAGCAGCCACCAAAAATTAAAGGTGACTTCTGAGAGCTTGGCGGCATTTTCACTATTACCAAATTCATTAAAACCGGTAATCGCAATGACGGCGACGTTGATTAAAATAAATAGGATTGTAAGTATGATTTTTTTAGGCGATTTCTTGCCAGATTTTTTTGGGGGCTTAGTTTCCATATAACAGTTTACTCTCTGGCAGCTTTGATATTAGGGATTTCTTCAATAATAATACGAATACATCCAGCAATTGGGATTGCGATGATAGCACCTAGAAGGCCGAACATGTACATGCCAATAACCATCGAGCCAAGAATAATGACGGCTGGAAGCTTTAAGGCGTCGCCTTGGATCTTTGGAGCAATGACGTTGTTCTCGATTTGGGCATAGACAATATAAACGAGTGCAAAGATGATTGCAGCAACTGGGCTCGAGAAAGCGAGGATTACGAGGATGAGGCCTGCGCTGATGATTTGGCCAAACATCGGGATGAGATAGAAGACGGCGGCGAGAAGTCCCATTGGGATGGCAAGGCCGGCGGAGAAGTTAAAGATGAACGACAGGATGAATATGAATACTGCAACGGAAGTACCATCAATAACTGCAACGATAGCTTGGCGTGAAACGTAGGTAGAAATAACATTGCTCATGCGTGCAAAGATACGCTGTGCGACAGCGACGGATTTTCTATCTTCTTTACGTGAACCGAGGCTGGCCCAGAGCATTTCGAGAATATTTGGGCCTTCGAGTAAGAATAGTAAGGTAAGGACTAGGATAAGTGCGCCTTTGGCGGCGATATCACCAATAGTACCTATAGTAGTACCAATATTGTCGAAGATACCTTTGGAAAAACCAGTTAAGGCATCTGAGATTTGGCCTTGAAGATTATCAATGCCGATAGATTTACCAAATTCGTTAATTCCCTCCCAACCACCGACGCTTTCCTGAAAGGCGGTAGGAAGTTGTTTGATGAACTTACCGGTTTCGTTAACTACGACTGGACCAACAATTACGGCGATGAGTGCAAAGATGCCAACAATGATCGAGTAGGCTAGGACGGCGGAAGCGGTTTTGTGATTTTTTTCCATGCCGAGACGTTTTCCGAGGAATCGATTAAGTTTGCGGACGAGTGGCTTAAGGGCGAGGGCTAGGAAGATGGAGATGCCAATAATAACAAGGCCAGTTAATGCCTTATAAAGGAAAAAGATGACGCCTGCAATTGCGAGCAAGATTAGCCAAAAACGAATTATTGTCCTAGTGTCGATTTCGACAGTAGTTTTTGCCATTTAGCCTCCTTATTTACTCTATTATAACACGCAAGTGCTATAATATTACCAATGAAAAAAGTTTTAATGCACACTTGTTGCGCGCCGTGTAGTGTTTATTGTATTGATTCTCTCCGTGCCGAAGGAATTGAACCGACGGTTTTTTGGTATAATCCAAATATTCATCCATATACTGAATATAAGGCTCGTCGTGATTGTCTCAAAGAGTATTGTAAAACGATTGGTGTAGAGTCGATCTTTAAAGAAGAGTATGGCCTTGATGACTTTTGCCGTAATGTCTCTTCTGATATTTCTAATCGTTGCGTAAATTATTGTTACCCAACTCGCATCGGTGCTACTGTGTGTTATGCTAAGGAGCATGGTTTCGATGCTTTTACGACTACTTTACTTGTGAGCCCATATCAAAAACATGAGGAGCTTAAAAAAGTTTGCGAAGCTTTGGCAAAAGAATATGAAATTGCGTTTGTTTATCGAGATTTTCGAGTTGGTTTTCGTGAAGGACAAGCTAAGGCTCGTGAAGCTGGTATGTATATGCAAAAGTATTGCGGTTGTATCTTTTCGGAAGAAGAACGCTACGCGAAGCAGATTGAAAAAGATCTGAAAAAGTGTTAAAATATTTGGCATGTTAGTTTCAGACTTTAATTATGATTTGCCAGAGGAAAGAATTGCAAAGTTCCCTCCTGAAGTGCGCGGCACTACAAGGTTACTTGCAATTAATCGTAAGACTGGTGAGCTTACTGATTCTTATTATCGTAATTTGGATGAGTTTTTGAATCCTGGTGATGTCTTGATTTTAAATAATACCAAGGTGATGCATTCGAGATTGTTCTGTCATTTACCGGATGGTCGCGAACGTGAGTTGGTGGTGTTGGAACGCCATGCTGATGAACCTTTGAATGTACTCTATCGCGGTAAACTCCATGATGGTGATATTTTGACCGTGAATGATTCTGATGAAAAAGTAAAAGTTGTAAAGGTGCTTGGTAATGGTATTGCTGAAGTTGAGTCTGAAACGCCGCTTGAAACTTTGGCGGAGAAATACGGTGACGTGCCTTTACCGCCATATCTTCATCGCGATGCTACTGAGGCGGACAAAGAGCGTTATCAAACAGTTTGGGCTAAGAATACTGGCTCAGCCGCAGCGCCAACTGCTAGCCTTAATATGACTGAAGACCTTTTGAAACGTCTACAAGATAAAGGTGTGAAAGTTTGCTATCTTACGCTACATGTTGGACTTGGCACTTTCTTGCCAATGCGTACGGATAACGTTGAAGACCATAAGATGCATTCGGAGTGGTTTTATATTCCAGAAGAAACACTTGCTGCAATTAAGGAAGCCAAGGCTAACGGTTCGCGCGTAGTTTCATTAGGCACTACTGTTGCACGTACACTTGAATTCTATGCTAAGACTGGCAAAACGACTGGCGAAGATGATATCTTCATTTATCCTGGTTTTGAATTTAAGATTGTAGATGCTTTGCTTACGAATTTTCATGCGCCGAAATCTACGGTTCTTATGCTTGCTTCGGCTTTTGCGGGATGGGATCATTTGCATGAAGCTTATAAACATGCCGTAGCAGAAAAGTATAACTTCTTGAGTTACGGAGATTCAACGTTTATCTATTAAAAAACCGGCCATGTGGCCGGTTTTATTATGGGTCTAGTGACTACTTTTTTGGTTTCTAGCGGCTTTTGTAGTTTTTTCTGCTTCTACTAATTTGTTCTTGGTATGTAGATTCTTTGTGATGCAGAATTTTTCATCAAGTTTATTTATTGCTTCTTGATGTGAATGGCCCTTAATGAGCTCTTTGACATACATTTCCTGAATGTCAGATGCAATAAAATGGTCATTCACTGCATAAACCTTATGTTCTGTGTCGAATTTATGCTCGTCTTCTGCTTTAGCCGAGATCAAATGGAAGCGACTACTAAAATTATTCTCTCTCTGAAGTTCGGGATATTCTTTCTCGACATGCTTAATGCAGGCATCTTTGTTGACTTCGAGTCCCTTATAATATGGCCTTCCCCCAACCATATATTTTATAAACACATCAAGTGCTTCTTCTGAAAGAACAATTTTTGAATTAGCATTATCGATTTCTTCAATTAATTCTTCGACTAAATCATTCAACACATGTTCTGTTAACCCTAATTCAAAATACAAATCTTTGTATTTCTGTAGTATCTTTTTCCCCATAATAATTCCCCCCTTCCGTAATGTGCATTTTTTGTGGTGCTTTATATAATAACATTTTTGTGGTAAAATTTCAAGAATGGATAAGCATTTGAAATTCGATATTGAGAAACGCCAAGGCCTGGCCCGCGTGGGCGTAATTCATACGCCGCACGGCGACATAAAGACACCTGCTTTTGTAGGTGCGGCGACTCGCGCTACGGTAAAAGCTCTTACGATGCAGGAAATGCGCGATTTGGGTTCTCAAGCAATCCTCGCTAATACTTATCATCTGGTGCTTGCTCCGGGTACGGATTTGATTGCTGAAGCTGGTGGTTTTGCGGATTTTTCGAGTTGGCACGGTCCTTCATTTACGGATTCGGGTGGATTTCAGATTTTTTCTTTGCCAGACGTAAAGCTTTCCGAAGAAGGCGCAAGTTTTAAATCGCATATTAATGGCGATAAGTTTATGATGACTCCAGAATCTTCAATGCAAGCACAATGGCAAATCGGTGCTGATATTCATATGGCTTTTGACCAATTGGCAAAGTCCGATAACCATGAAGATATGTTGCGTGCAATGGAACAAACTCATCGCTGGCTTGAACGTTGTGTAGCTGAGAATAATAGACTGCGCGATGAAGCCTTGAAGGCTGGTCGCAATAATCAGTATTTATACGCTGTGGTTCAGGGTGGAACTTTTCCTGATCTTCGTACTGAATCTGCCAAGTTTTCGGCTGCGCAGGATGTGGATGGTTTTGGTATTGGCGGTGTATTTGTGGCTGATGGCATGGGTGAAATGCTTCAGAATGTAAACTCGATTCTTCCGGAAGATAAGCCGCGTCATCTTCTTGGTATGGGTCAGGAACCAATTGATTTATTTGTGGGTGCCGAGTTTGGCTGCGATACTTTCGACTGCGTTGGTCCTACTCGTATGGCGCGTAATGGTTCACTTTATACTTTGGATGGCCGTATCAATATCAAGAATGCTAAATATCGTAATGACTTTACGCCTTTGATGCCGGAATGCGATTGTGAATGCTGTAAAAACTATACTCGTGCATATCTACATCATCTTTTCCGTACAGATGAAATTACCGCAAAGGTACTCGCTTCGATCCACAACGAGCATTTTGTGGTTTCCGTGGTAGATAAAATCCGCGAAAGCCTTCTTGATGGTACTTTCGCGGATTATAAAGAAGAATTTCTTAAGCGATATTACAAAGAATTCCAGATTGAATCGTAGATTTTATTATATTCGTCGACATTGCCATTATTGTACGCCTCATTAAACTCGTCGCTTGCAGCCTTAAGTTCGCGTTCTTGCTCTTCGGTTAATTCAATATCGTTAAATTCTATACCGTAGCTCTCGCCTTCATATGTTTCCGTATAATTGCCTTCTCCATAGATAGCTTTTTGTTTTGCATAATATTTATCATTAACCGATTTAAGATAATCGTCTATTTCTTTAAGTTTACTACGGGTTTCCTGGTCAATATATTTTGGTTCTCCGTACCAATAGGCAACTGAACAACCTTCTGGCAGTTTCCAATTTTCTATAACCTTGCCACTTCTGTTGTCGCATTGATAATGGACGCGTCCTTTTTCGACGAGGAGTGGACCATTGTCGTCATATTCAATAAATTTGAAGTCGACATATAAATCGTCATCGTCTGTTACGCCAATGCCGGTTGCCTCGATGGTAAAATCGCGATCGCCTAAGAAATCACCTTCGTAAATTTGTTTTGCTACGATTGTCTCAAAAGCCTGTAGGCGTTTTTCGTCTTCATGAGTTTTGAAATGAAACGCTAAATATCCAGTTGCGATCGCTAGACAGAGTGTAGTAATGGCGAGCGTGATTGAAAGTGGGTTTAGAAGTGTTTTTTTGCTGGATTTTTTTGCTTTTGTTTTTGTCATTTTTGACTCCTTTTATTTGTTTATTTATTTAGATAATCTTGCCAGACTTTTTCATAGAGATCGTCGTATTCTTCGATTTCGTCGAATTTGCTGCTATATTTTTCTCTAACTTCCGCTAATCTGCCTTGAAGTTCATCGATTTCTTCTTCACTGAGATCTTCGATATTTGTGTCCCAAGTGCCGTCTTCATTTTCTATGTATCGCCCTTCTCCATAGGTAGCTTTTATTTCTTTAATGAATTCGTCGTAGACGCTAATCGTTTTTTCATATACTTCTTTAAAATGATCGCGTACGTTTGTTTCGATATATTCTGGTGCATTTTGCAGAGATTCAGTCTTACAAGTAGACTCTGTATCGACACCAATGACTCTACCGTCGAATTTATCACATTTAAAGACTAGGCGACTTCTTGTTATTGTGGATGGAATCTTGTCATCATCAACTTCGAGTGTTGCGGCATCTATATAAAGGTTATTATTGTCGTCTATGCCAATATTAATTGCTCTTGTTTCATGCTTTTCTTCTCCAGTAAGTTTATTGGCAGCGGTAATTGCTTCTATGACAAATGGTTCAAAAGCTTGGATCTTTCTGTTTTCTAGGGGTGTTTTTTGGTTAAAATAGAGAAAAATTGCAAAACCAGCAAGACAGATGGTGGTAGTCGCAAAGAAGGCAGTAAGTGATTTGAAAATCATTACTTTTCTATTTGTTGCCGGTTTGGATTCTTTTTTGTTCTGCTTTTTTGTTTTTGGCATTATAACTCCTTTACTGCATTATAACATATTTCGTATTACGATCAAGCTTATTTGGGGTCGGGCTGGCTACGAACAGGGGTACTTATCTTGACTATTTTTGCTATATGTTGTATAATTTGAATAGAGTAGTTTATATTAAAAACTACTAGCCAAGAGGTTTAAAAATTTGAATTTAGGAGGAAAAGTATATGCGGATGTTCTTGGATATTGCTGGTATTGTAATGACTGCAATCATAATGATTGTAAGTGGTTTAGTGTTCTATGCGGCACGTGAGTATCTGAAACAGGTTCATAAATATGTTTTCGGAATTACGGTGTCGATGTTTGTAGCGTTGGTATGGAGCTATTTCCTTTGCTACGACTTTGGTTTTGGTGATGGCGCCAAAGGTGCACTTGTCCATAGCCTTGTATTTATTGGTCTGTGGCTATTCTATTGTTATTTATTCCGTTGTAGCTTTAGGATGGCAAAGTTTCTTAATCCAAAAAGAGATGACTATTCCTTGTCGCATTATTTTAAGTGGCGTAAAGGTCATATGAAGACTGAGTCTCTTAGTAACGACATGATTGATTATCATGAGCCGGCCTACAATGTAATGATTTATTCTTTATTGATTGGAATTGGCGCTTTTATAATCAGTCTTGCTTTTATCTATGTTCCTTCTAGTATTGTTACGTCAGATTACGCGATTGATGATCCGATCGAACACTGTAATGTTTATATCTCTAAAGATACAAGATTTTACAGTGGCTTACCCACATCTGAAAATCAGGTGATGTGGAATACGGGAGATTCTTTCGTGGTTCTTTCTGATGTTACCGTCAGTCTTGTCACGGACAGAAGAGATGTTAATTGTACGTATTGGCGTATTGATTATCTATCTTTATCTGATAGTGAGAAGAAAAAACTGCCTGGAGATTTCTGTATGAATTACGGGTTAAGTTTTGTAGAGGGGTGGCGCGTTATTGTGACGCGATACGACGGAAAAGTTATTCAATGAAAACCTAGCACTTTAAATAAAGCTCATATTTGTGGGCTTTATTTTTTTGTCGTTTTATGGTATAATATAATTCTAGGTTTTACTTAAAAACACTAGTTTAACTGGGATTTATTCCCGGAAATCGCACATTTCAAAGGAGGAAAAGTGTATGGCATATTTTGTGATGGTATTCTTTTATCTGGTGGCAATCTTCGCTGGTCGTTGGCTCTATCGAAACAGAGGTGTGGCAACTAATCCGAAATATTACACTGTTAAGAAAATGCTTCCCTGGGTGATGGGATATGTAGCAACGGCTTTTGTGGCTATTCGTATTCATCGCTCTTCAATTGAGAGTTGTGGAAGCGCTATGACGTATCTGTTTTATTTAGGGTTTTTCTTAATGCTTTCACTGCTTTATCGCACTTTGATGAGAATCGTAAAAGATTTTTCTATTTATTGCGATGATAAATGCGTGGAAGGTACTGATAGTTTCTTTGGTTGGCTCTCTATGCGTAAGCAGTCCAAAATGCTCTATAAAGAATTTTATGAAGTGGATAAAATCGCTTTCGACGTGGATCTTGCAGGTTATTTTGGCGCGGCCGTGCTTTTGATGACAGTTTGTGCAATGTTTTATATCCTCTGATTTTAAGCCCGCATTTGCGGGCTTTTTGCTACCTCTGTTGCGCAATTCGACTACAGAGATAATTAAGCATAAGCGTAGTTGACAAATTTTGTGTTTTGTGCTATAATGGAATTATACATTGATGGAGGTAATAATAGATACCAGAAGTCATGTAAATTAAAAATTCAGGAGGAATATCTATGAACAGATATCTCATTACACTGCCTTTAGGGCTTTTCGACGTTGTTGTGCTTGCTTATTTAGTTTTTGGTTTTAGGAAACAGATCAGAAATCTCTTAGTAAACATCTTTTCATGGGCCTATGCAGTTATTAACTGCTACCTTATTATGAGGGATTCATGGCTCGGTATAGTTCAGTATCTTAGAGAGGGTCAGAACAAGAATGACAGCATTCTGATAGCAGAAGGTGTTGCGCTGTTAGCTTTATCGGTCTTCTGTGCATTTCTGTGGGCATTTGCTCGCGCATTTTGCAATCTTGGCATGAACATTGCTATGTATCGCAAATATGCAAGTTATGAATCTTTCTTGGACTTTTGCTCAAGAAAAGCAAGAATTTGTGAACAGAAGAGACGTGAGAAAGAAGCTCTCGAGCTGATCAACGAAGATTGTGAAGATTCTACTGAAACAGTAGAAGAGTTGTTTGAAGCTTTGAAGTAAGGAGGGATTGTATGGGTAATCCATTCGAAGCCCCGGGCTTTAAAGGCGACGTACGTCACTTTAAAGATCCTGATGAGGGCGGCAATGGCTTCGCAAAGTTTGCGATGGTCATCATTATTATTATTGTTGGCTTTGTTTGTCTGTTTCTTTATCTCAGAGGAAATGAGAGTTACTCATCCAAATACGAGATAGACAGAAGCGACAAGCAGGTAGACATCGAGATTAAGGGGGGATCTCGCGTTTACTTTGCTCCATTCGATGATGAAACTATGAATACAGATATTGGTCTGGTACCAACGATGATTCAAGTTTCGGGACTGCATTTATATGAGGCGAGATTTATTCCGCGTTCTGTAGATGATGGTCATTTCATCGGCATAAGGAGTGAGGCCTTAGAACAATTTGATGAGGAGTATCTAAGCCTGTTCATGGACAAAGATGGAGTAGTATGGATACATACTAGTCAAATTGAAATAATTCCCCCTGATGTACCTTAAACCCGCACTTTTAGTGCGGGTTTTTTATTGTCTTTACAGGGGTAGCTAAGCATAAGCGTTCTTGACTTTTTTGGCGTTATGTGCTATAATGATAGTATGCGTTGATGGAGGCGATAAACTGAAGTCAAGGTAAATTTACATCTTCGGAGGTAACCATATGAATAGTAATCTGGTTTTATTATTAGTAGGTAGCATGTTAATGCTTGTCCATCTGTTATTCTTTACTGATTCTAGGGAGAAAGCTAGTCGACCGTTGTATAGGTTCTTTTTTAGACTAGGATTTCTGGAAGTATCATTTGCGTTTATAGAGCTGTTTATCGTCTCACGTAAACATATGGCGCTTTATCATACCATTGGAGAGACATTTTGGATGTATCTTTTCTTCTTGGTGGTAAATTGGCGACTTTCGCTTCGTGTGCTGAATTTGCTCGTGCATTTAATAATGTGGCGCAAATACAAGAAAGAAAAAGAAACCTTTGGCGAATTCTTAGAAAGAATGATGCCGAAGAAATGTTTTAATAAAGAATGCGATTATTTAGAATAAGGGGGTGTTTTAATGAGAACCAATGCTTTTGACGTATTCTTTACTGTGATCAGAAATATACCATATTTTCTTAGGGTGGGAGTAATTCTTACTGCTTTATTTTTCGGAATTCTATTTGTAATGATAGACCTTGGATGCTCATTGAGGTTGAAGCGAAACTTTTTCTGCGGTATATTTGCAATATATATTCTTTTTTGCTTCGGTCATTACGTACTCCCTTATATTGTGGGATTGCTTCTCACTAAGGATAATTTTAGATTCGTAGGAGACGTAATAATACCTAATTGTTACTTTGTCATTTTGGTCCTTGCCTTCTTCGGTGGAAGAGCTATTTCTGCCTATTATTTAAACAGAAAAATGTGGAAGAAATACTGTGAAGAAGACGTATCATTCGGTGACTTTTTAGAAAAGTCTACCGGAAAAAAGAATCGGTTTAGCTATAATTTTAAGAATGATTTAGTCGTGACTGATAAAACGGAGACCTCCGAATGAGACCTTTGCCCGCACGAAGAGTGCGGGCATTTTTTATTTGATATATTGCCAGATTGGACCGGCGGCGGAGTCTTTGATGGCAATATTTTTTTCGGCGAGTTGATCGCGGATTTCGTCGGATTTTGCCCAGTCTTTAGCGGCGCGAGCAGCGGTGCGTTCTTCGATGAGTTTCTTAGTGTTGTCGTCGATCCTTGGGCTGTCATTGATAAGGTTGAGGCCGAATAATTCGTCAATGAATTGCCAATCGGCTAGCGTGAGATTATCGGCTTGGTCAATAATTGCGAAGGCTGCAGCAGAATTAAGGTTGTCGCTGACGGCATCGATAAGAGTCTTCTGGGTGTCGGACGAAGCTTTCGTGTCTTCTTTTTGATATGCTTCGGCGATGCGGTTGCGCCAGTTGAGGCGGCGTTTTTTGGCGGCTTCTAGGCTTTCGTAGGTAAAGTCGCGAGCGCTCTGGTAATGACCTTGGTAAATCCAAAGCTTGTAGTCGTAGGCAGAGTAGCCCTTCTCGGCCAGGTCGTCAAGGGAGATGATGTTGCCGGTGGATTTAGAAATGCGTTCACCATTAATCGTAATGAAGTTACAGTGCATCCAGTAGTTAGAAAGCGCATGGCCATTTAGAGCGTAGGTTTGGGCAATTTCGTTGGTATGGTGTACTGGGATATGATCGATGCCACCAGTGTGGATATCGATTGGCTCGTTTAATTCTTTCTGGATAATAGTAGAGCATTCGAGATGCCAGCCTGGGTAGCCTGGGCGACCACGGTAGTCCCAACGCATGGCGTGAAGTTCGCCTGGTTGGATGAATTTCCAGACGGCGAAATCGGAAGGATTTTTCTTCTCCGGATCGTATTCGACACGAGCGCCAGCCATGAGATTATCTAGGTCGAGGTGGGCAAATTTGGCATAATCGGCGAATTTTGAGGTATCGAAGTATACGCCATCGGTGATTTCGTAAGTGAAACCATTCTCGGTCATTTTGTCGACGGCTTCCATATCCTCTTTGACATAGTCGGTGGCGCGCGCAATTACGTCTGGCTCGGTAAGGCCGAGGGCGTGGAAGTATTTCATATAAACATCGATGTATTCTTGAGCGACTTCCCAGACGGTTTTGTTTTCGCGGCGAGCGCCCTTTTCGAGTTTGTCTTCGCCATGATCGCCGTCAGAAGTGAGATGCCCAACATCCGTAAAGTTGAGCACGCGTTTAACTTTGTAATTGTTGGCTTTGAGGGTACGAACAAGCAAATCCCAGTAAATATAAGAGGCCATATTGCCAATATGTGGAGTGTTGTAAACGGTCGGGCCACAAGTGTAGAGCTTTACTTCGCCTTCTTTGATTGGCTTAAACTCTTCTACTTTGCGATCTGGGGTGTTGTAGATTCTCATGTCCTCTCCTTATAGTTTTTTAAGATAATCTAATAAGACATCATCAAATTTGTAATACTTGTCACGCGAAACGTGATGTTTGCCTTCGGTTTTGACAACTTTGATAAGTTTGTTTTCTTTGGCAACGGCACGGATGTTGGACGGTAAAATGTAGCTATCTTCGGCGCCATAGAAAATTGTGGTCGGTACGGAAATATTGAGGAAGGCGTCGTAGTTTTTGTCGTTTTTAACGACTTTATCCATGGAGGCTAAGAATTGCTTGGACTCGACAAATTTCTTTTGGTATCTCGCTACGGCGGCCGTGAAGGCTTTCATTCCCTCTTCGAGCTGTGGATTCTTGAGATCTTCTGGGCTATAAATTGGTGCGGAAATAAGAATCATGCCTTGGGCGACTTTTGGATATTTGTTATTGAAGTGGGCGGCTAAAATGGTGCCCATGGAGTGGCCCATGAGGATAATCGGGGTACTGATGCGGAGCGATTTAATAGTGGTATTAAGGGCTTTAGTCTGCTCTGAAATGGTATATTCAAGCTTTTTGGAGGCGTGGGATTTGCCATGGCCAAGCCAATCTAAAGTAATGAAACGAATATCCCCCAAAGCGGCATTTTTCTCGAGGTGAATTAAGGCATGCTCGTAGGTGCCGGCAGAAGAAGCGATGCCGTGAAGCATTATGACGGTAAGTTTTGGGTGCTTGCTGGCGCAAAAATCATGGCGCTTTTTGAGAGCCAAAGGTTTCTTTAAAACTTGATACTTAATTGTGTTTTGTACTTTGCTAGTGATTTTCATTGTATGGATCCTGTTTTGGTTTTAATTGTTTTTTGCTTCTTCCATTAATTCTGGTACGATTTTCACGAGGTCGGCTACAACTTCTTCGTAGGTAGTGTCGTAAGTGCGGAAACCGGCAGCAAATGGATGGCCACCGCCACCAAAGTAGCCAGCGACCTTTTCGGCGATTGGGGCATCTGACGCAGTTCTGATTTTTCCGGTAACTTTGCCATCTGGATAAGTTTTGATGGCTACGGCAACTTCTACGCCTTCGACGAGGCGCATTTCCTCAAGAATGAGGACGTTTGGATTGTATTCGTCTGAGTATTCGCGGATGTCGTCCCATGGAATATGGACGGTGGCAAGTTGGTTATCTAATGAATACTCGATGCGCTTAATGAGATCGGCTTTGTAGTCGAGAATGCGCGGCGATTTTTTCATGAATTCGCGACGAGCTTCTTCAAGTTCGGAGACAACAGCACCCAATCGAGAGAGATCGGCAGCGGTTTCAAAAGTCTCGGCGGTAACGGAAGCGCTAGTGAGGCCAAGTGTATCGGAGAGGATTCCTTCCATGAGAGCTTCAGCGGCATCTTTATTAATCTCGATATTAGTTTCTTTGGCGATATGATAGATTAAATCACAGCAGGCAGGGCGGGTTTCGATGATGGACTCGTGTGAAAAGTTAAGATCATCTTCGGTCTCATGGTGATCAAGCACTAGGACTGGTGCGCTGTAGAGGCGATTTTTGATAGCGGAATCATCGATTAATTTAGAAAGTAAAACTTCGGCGGCGGTATCGACGATAATGTAGCCATCGGCACGATAATTAAATTCATTAGTGACTCTAGACCAGTCTTTGTAATAATGAAGATATCTTGGGATATCGACCGGACAGTAGAGACTAATATCTTTGTTGGCTAGTAAATAATCGAGCGCAATGGCGGAGCCCAAAGAATCGCCGTCTGGATTTTCGGCTTGAATTATACAAATCGAATTTTTGTCTTGAATAAATTCTGTAAATTTTGAATACATATCTCTTATATTATACCATATCGGTCTAAAGCAAATCTTAAGTGTATTACTAGGACACTAGGCGTTAGCGTGCCCGAGTAATATACTTAAGATTTGCCTTTCGAGGTGGTATAATATAAAGACATGAGATTTAAAGCTGATAGAAAATTCGAAAGATTCGAAGATGTTACTCCAGAAGTGCTCAAAGAAGAAAAAGTTGAGCTACTTTTGTGTGATCTCGATAATACTTTGACTTTACGCCTATCTAAGCTTCCGGCTGAGACCGTGGAGGGCTGGGTTGAAGCTTGCCGCTCTGCAGGTACAGAAGTAGTCGTAATTTCAAATAATATCTCCAAGAAGCGCGTACAGAGCTTTTGTGAACCATTTGGTGTGCGTTGTATTTGGTCTGCCAAGAAACCAATGAGTACTTATCTTACCCATGTGCGTGAACTTTTGGGCTGTGAGCCTGAGCATACTGTAATGCTTGGTGATAAATACTCTACTGATATGCTTGCTGCGCACTTTGCCGGAATTCGTGGCTGGAAAGTTCAGCCTCGCAAGAAATTAATGAAGGATATCGAGGATCAGGCTGAAGATGAGCTACGCGATCAAGTAAAGGCAATTAAGAAGGCCGATAAGGCTGAGATAAAAACTATTAAAAAAGCTAATAAGGCGGCTGCTAAGGCTTCCAAAAAAGCCACCAAGAAATAAAAAAACGCCCGTAAGGGCGATTTTTTAAATCAGGAAGAATAAAATTGCGCAAGTAAAGGCAATTGAATCGATGCGGTCGAGATAACCGCCGTGACCGGCATTGCCGCCGACTAGGAGTTCTAGATATTCAAAAGCTTTGTTTTTGATAACGATTTCGTTGGAGTCTTTGACTTTAAAGGTGCGTTTGAGCATACTTTCAAATAAGTCTCCAATTACGGCGAGTGGGCCACAAAGTAGGAAGATGTAGTTATTGTTACCAGTGACAAGTAGGATGATTCCGGTAAGTAGGAATGAACAAACGAGCCCCATGAAAGTTCCCTCCCAGGTTTTGTTTTTGGAAATGTGTGGGAATGGGCGTGATTTTGGGAACAAGTAACCGCCTATTAATCCTCCGAAAAAGTAGGCAAAAATATCGTAACTGCAGACCCCGAAAATGATTGCAATTATAGATGTGACGTTAGTTTTGAAGATGGTCATTGAGCCGAGAATTAAAAAGGCTAATTCAAGGATTGATAGTGGAATACTGACAGTCTTAAACTTATTTTTGAAGAATGAGAATAATTCAATTGCGCCCACTGTGGCAAAGACCGAGAAGAAGATTTTAAACGGCAAACCTTCACAGAATGACAAGAATAATGCGGCGATAATGATGAGGCCGATGGAAACGATTAAACGCACCTTAAAATTATTCTTCATAGTTTGATTATATCAGATTTATAGGTTTGTTCGATTTTCTAGTGCAGCAGAAAGTGTGATTTGGTCGGCATAGGACAAGTCCACGCCGAGTGGTAGGCCGCGAGCAAGTCTTGTAACTTTGAGTTCACTAAATGATTCATGAAGCATTTTTTCAAGCAAAAGGGCGGTAGATTCGCCTTCGATGGATGGATTAGTGGCAATAATTACTTCCGAGACAGAATCTTTTTCAATACGAGAAATCAACTCTTTGATATGGAGTTGGTCTGGAGTAATACCATCGATTGGCGAAATGGCGCCGCCAAGTACGTGATATGTTCCCTTGTAAGCGTGAGTTTGCTCAATCGCATAAATATCGAGAGGCTCCTCAACTACTAGGACTGTGGTTTTGTCGCGAGAAGAATCGGCGTAGAGTGGTGAGACCTCATCTTTTTGATCGATGAGCGCAAAAGTAACCGGGCAGCTTTTGACACCGTCGTGCAAATCTTCTAGCGATTGGGCGATATTCTTGGCAAGGATAGGTTTGGATTTAAAAAGATAATAAGCATAGCGTTCAGCTGTGCGTGGTCCAACACCTGGAAGATGCCCAAGCGCATCGATAACGTTTTCGAGCGCTTGTGGAAGCATAAATTAGAGTCCTAGATTGCCGAGACCACTCATGAGTGGTTTCATTTTGTCGGTAGCAATTTCTTGAGCCTTGGCGAAGCCGTCACGCATACAGTTTTCGATCCAGCGCTCAAGCTCGTGGATATCGTCAAGATCAACCTTCTCTGGGTCAATGGTAACTTTTTTAACTTTAAGTTCACCAGTGATTTGGACTACGACTGCGCCGTCGCCAGCTTCAACTTCAACGATCTCGCTCTTGAGCTCTTTTTGAGCTTTGCGTAACTGATTCAACATTTTCATTTGGTCCATTGTCTGACCCATAATTATTCTCCTTTTGCTGTATATAGATATATTATATCAGAGTTATCTGATTTTGCCGATGTAATAATACGGGTGAGCTCGTATTTTTCAGGGACGGATTCTGGCTTGCCGAGGTAGGCAAAGTGTTGGTATTCATCCTTAATCTCGCTGCTTGCCGTAATAGAAGTAGAGCGATCGAGGATTTGATAAAACTCCAGGTGTTCCCCGACGATTAAGTTTTCATCTTTGAGGTTGTCGCGGATAATAGTGAGGTTATTGTTGAATGTATCGGTAATACTTGGGTTGTAGTGATAGCCATAGAGGTATTGGAGTAGGCTTGGGATGATAATTAAAACAAACAATACGGTTAAAGGTAGAATGGCGGAGATACGAGCATATGGGTTTTCTGGGAATAGACCATACCATTTTTCGAGGATATATTTGAGACCGTGTGCGATAAGGATAGTGAATGGTAGGATGAAGAAAATAACTGCGTTTGGATTAAATCCGGTAATAATAACCGTGAAGACGAGTAATAATGTTGCAATTGAATTGCGTGATGCAAAAAAGCCTTTGGCGGTGGAGAAAATACCGATCAGTGCGATTGCAAAACTCGGAAGCCCAATAAGTGGAGCAAGAATCATGCTTTCGGCGTTGCCGCGCCATGAGAAAATTGGTGCTGCACCAGTGGTAAGATTATGAACCCAATCGCTCAAGTGGAAGCCTTTGGCAAACAATAATTCCATGAAGGTATCCGGGTGGCTAATTGTGTTAATTATGAGTGCCGTAATGCCGGCGAGAATTAGGATACAGGTAAAGATTAACGGAATCTTTGGTAGAGATTTAATGATGAAACGTAGATGTGGTTGCATGAAGACGAAAAGAATACAGAAAACTGCAAAATAGATCATGTACGGCGTAAATATTGCAAGTAGCAAGGCTAATGTGAAGACGATGCTGTAGAGCGGTTTTGGGCGTTTTTCGCCGTGGATTTTGGAACCTAGCCAAAGCAAAAGTGTTGGCCAGAATACGATCATAATGAGAGGCGTGCCGGTACCGGCGAGGTACAGGAATGGTGTAGATAATACGATGAGGCATGAAGCTAGGAGTGAGACGTTGTTCTTGAACCAACGGTTTAAGAGGAGAATAAGTAGAAAGCCAAGTAATAGACCAATGATGATGCTTGGGAGTTTGACGGAATAAACGGATAAGCCAAAAACACCAATGGAAAGTTTTTGAAGCGCCCGATATGGAAGATCTACAAGATCACCCTCGGTGACAGATTTGATACTGAGGTAGTATGAGCTGGTTGAGGAATTAATCTCGTTTTCGGAAAGACCATTATTTGCAAAAAATGGCATAGCAAGAAGCAATGCAATAAAAGCAATCCCGAGAACAATATAACCGAGTAAAAAGCGGTGTCTGTATAAAAAAAGCTTAGAAATAGATTTCTTCACTTCTTTATTATAGCATACTATTTAAGCATAATCCTTTCACTAGTCTCGGAAACGTTAAAGAATAACAAAGCAAGCACCTTCGGTGCTTCTTCGTTATTCTTTTATGGGTTATGTTTCCTCGCCTAGTGAAAGGATTATTCAGAAACCGTTACTATAAAAAAGAAGAAAGAAATCTTTTTATAATTTGTTTTTAATTGTTGAGGAGGCTTAAACAATAAAAAGATAGTGAAGAAGCCTGAGCTTCTTTGCTATCTTTTAGATGCCTCCGAGATGATAAAAACAAATTATTTTTAGATTATTCATCTTCTCTTGTTTTATCAAGAGACATAAAGCGTAGTAATTCTGGGTGGAAGTAGAGCTCGATTTTGCCGATGGCGCCATGGCGGTGCTTCTGAACGAGTAGCTCGGTAATATGAGTTTCTTCGTAGCCATCTTCGTTTTGGTGATAGTAGTCTGGACGGTGCAAGAACATAACAAGGTCAGCATCCTGCTCGATAGAACCAGATTCACGGAGATCGGACAATACTGGGCGTGGGTCGTCGCGGCCGGTGACGTTACGGGAGAGCTGTGCGAGTGCGATTACCGGAATCTTAAGCTCACGGGCGAGAATCTTGAGGCCACGAGAAATTTCGGTAACCTCTTGGACACGGTTCCCTTTGTAGCGGTCTGAACCCTGAATAAGCTGCAAGTAGTCCACGATTACGATGCCAATATCGTGATCGTGCATGGCGCGGCGAGCTTTGTTTCTGAGTTCCATGATAGTCATAGAGCTGGTATCGTCGATATAAATTGGAATTTCATCCATTTCACCCATGGCGTCGGTAATGCGATTGAATTCTTCGTCGGTAAGATTACCGGTACGGATTTTCCAGTTATCTACGCCTGAGACATCGGAAATAATACGTTCAACAATTTCATTGGCGCCCATCTCCATTGAGAAGAAGAGCACACCTTTCTTGTTGATGCTAGCGATATTATATGATAGGTTTTGTGCGAAAGTAGTTTTACCCATGGCTGGGCGTGCACCGATAATAACGAGGTCGCCTTTTTGAAAACCAGCAGTCTTTTTGTCGAGGTCGCGGAAGCCAGTTTTAAGGCCGCGAAGAGCACCTTTGTTTTGACGGAGTTCTTCGATATGGTCAAAGGCGTCGGCAAGCAACTCCGCCATTGGTGTATAGTCGCTTTTGATGATATTGTCTGAAACCTCGAAGAGGTCGCGTTCGGCTTCGCCTACGAGATTATCGATATCAGCATCATCTTCAAATGCTTTGGCACTGATTTTATTTCCTGCCTCGATTAAGCGGCGGCGAACAGCGGCTTTTCTAATAATGTCGGCATAGGCTTTTGCATGAGATGCGGTTTGAACGAAGTTGGTGAGTTCGGCAAGATAAGGGGCACCGCCGACATCTTTGAGTTTCTTTTGACTCTTAAGTTCGGATGTGAGGGTGAGAAGATCGATTGGTTTATGTTGGTCGTAAAGGTCACACATGGCACCAAAGATGGTTTGGTGACGATCCTCATAGAAATCTTTTGCCTTAATAATGGTAAGAATTTCTGGCAGGATAGTATCAGAAAGCATCACTGCGCCAAGCAATGATTTTTCAGCTTCAATATCTTGTGGCGGGATGTGACCGCCGTCCTTAGAATGGGACTCCATCTTGATTAACCTCCTCTGCTCCTCCCATTATATCAGAAATTTGTGACATGATGGGGTCTTTTGGTGCTGAGGTTTTGACGGGGTCATGGATTGCAATTTTTAGGCCTGGACTAAATTCAATCAGAATGGCTTTATTCTTGTCTTTGTTGAGACCCATATAGGCAATTTTGCTGGTTGGATAGATATTAATAGTGTCGCTAGTGACATCATGGGTGGATTTGAGTAGATATTGCTTTAAGACGGCGCTTTTAGTAGCTACGCCCTCCAAAAATGTTGTCCAGGTATCTTGCGAGGCTGCAGACTGCGGCGGAACTTCTACTGGTTCTGGTGCTTCCTCGGTTTTTGGAGCTTCGCTCTGCGCTTCCTTTGTTGGTGTTGGCGCTACTGTTGGGGTAGATTTTACAGGGATAGTGGCTGCTGGTTTCGGAGTAATGCTAGGCGCCTGAATCGGGGCCATCTTTGGTGCGGCCACCGTTGGAATAGCGGTAGCAATTGGTGCATTAATAAAATCTGTAAATGCTAGCAGCAACTTCACTTCTGGAAATGGTGCACGTACGTCTGGAAGCTTGGCGAGCAATGGCAGCGTGACTGGATTTGGATTTTCTAAGATAATTTGAATTAATGATTCTGCGACGGTTTCCGGTTTAATGCCAGTATTTAATAAATCTTTAAGCTTTGTAGTGATTTCATCTAGGTTGTGGGTAGAATATGAGTTTAATAATTCCTTAATAGCTTCGTCTGCTGGAAGACCTAAGGCTTCAAGTAGGCTTTTCTCGGTAATAGTGTCGCTTGATAAAGTAGAGATTTGATCAAGCAAAGATAATGAATCACGGAAAGAGCCGCCACCGCGTTTGACGACGATTCTAAGAGCTGCGTCTTCAATCTTGATTCCCTCTTTTTCGCAGATAGCTTTGAGGTGAGCAAACATAGTCTCGCTGTCGGCGAGCTTAAATTGGAAGATTTGGGCACGCGAAGTGATAGTAACTGGCACTTTGTTGTAATCTGTTGTAGCCATAATAAAAATAGCGTGAGCAGGTGGTTCCTCGATTGTCTTGAGAAGTGCATTGAAGGCTTCTTTGGTAAGCATATGAACTTCGTCAATGATATAGATTTTATACTTACCTTTGGTAGGTGCAATAGCAACCTTTTCGCGGAGTTCGCGGATGTTGTCGATACCGCGGTTGGAAGCGCCATCGATCTCGATAATATCGACATAGTTGTCTTCGAGTTCGTAATCAAATTGGTTGACGGCGTGGGCGAAGATGCGTGCTACGGATGTTTTGCCGCAGCCACGTGGCCCGACAAAGAGATAGGCATGGGAAATTTTGCCAGAATCTAATGCATTCTGGAGCGGCGTGGTAATGTGTGACTGTCCAACTACTTCGCCAAGAGTTTTTGGACGGTATTTTCGGTATAACGCTTTTCCCATTTGAATCTATTATACATCAAAAAAGGCCCCGGAGGGCCTTTTGGAACGAGGATAATTAGAGAGCTGCTTCGACGGCTGCCCAAGTTGCATCTTCATTCTTGGCTGGGATGATGACGGTAACTTGTGAGCCTTCACTCAAGTGGAAGTAGGTGACTGATGCGTAGAGGATTTGGTATTCTTTGCCAGAAACTTCTACGAAGTACTTATCATCGTGATGAGTAAGGGTGCCAATAACGGTTTTGCGCTCGACTGGGCCGATTTGCTTATAGAGGAACTTGCCATCTTCGGTGATAGTGAGCTTCATAATGTCGCCTTCGACGAGCTTAGACTTGGATGCGTAGTTAGCTGGAACAGGATAATTCTTGCCATCTGGGCCGATCATGATTTGGCCATCAAAGATACCTTCAATAATCTTGCCTTCGGCGCCGGAAATAACAGTTTCACGTGGTGCGGTAATGGTTTCTCCATCGCCAAGGATGGAAATTAATAACTCTTTGGCAGCAGCCAAATTGGTTTCAGCCTCAGTGATGAGACTGCGGAGTCTTTTTATTTGTTTTTCTGGTAATTCAGACATCTCCTCGCATTCCTGTCTA
>JAEEGL010744109.1_pt1 | contig 60007 bp, 57 predicted proteins | sample 9134231 | NCBI WGS metagenome assembly JAEEGL01 (sample SAMN16246548, study PRJNA631951) | gut metagenome | biome: gut microbiome; feature: rumen; material: fiber-attached | host: Bos | place: Iran: Karaj | collected 2018-10
TAAAAACAAATATCGATGCATACCTAAAAGGAATGAATTTAGGAGTTGATAATACTAACGAACTTGATTTGTTTGTCAAAGACATAGCGGACATATATCAAAAACAAGTTTCGTTTTATCATACATTTGATGGTTTTGTTACTCGAGTTTCTTCTCTTACTAATATAGTAAGCAAGTACACAATAGTAGTTGGTGTTATTGTGGGGTTATTAATAGTTGTTCTTGCTTTGTTTAGATTTTTAAATGTAGGTAGTGTTGTTCTTAGTAGTGGTATTATGTTATTCTTGCTTAAGTTATTTATTTATGAGAGAGTTGATTATGAAAATATATTATTAATTAGTGAAGACTTTAGTGTAATTATTAAGAGTGTGTTTAAATATATTAGTAGTTATATGATTAGTATTAGTTTAATTATAGTAATAATTGGGTTTATTTTATGTTTATTTAATTTTGGTAAAATTAACCTTGAAAATAATAAGTCAAATTAGTATAATTGAGTGGGTATAAGGAGTTATATTATGGAAGAGATAAATTTAAAAGATTTTTGGAATTATTATAAAAAATATACATTAGGAATAATCATTGTTTGTTTATTATTCTTAATAGTTGCTTTAGTTTATAACATTGCATTTAAAACACCACTTTATAGTACTAATACAACATTATTACTTGTTAAGAATGAGAAAACTAGTGATATAGATGACACTATTAATCAAAATGATATAACACTTAATCAAAAATTAGTTTCAACTTATAGACAAATAATTAAGAGTAGATTAATTCTAGAGCAAGTTATTGATTCATTAGAACTAAAATATAATTATAAAGAATTATATGATGAAGTTGGAGTAACAGCTGTAGAAGATACTGAAATTATTAGAATTACTGTTACTGATGAATCAGCTACAGAAGCTAGTAAAATAGCAAATGAAATAGCTAAGGTATTTGATAAAGAAGTAAAACTTATTTATAACATTAATAACGTTAGTGTTATTGATCAAGCAATAGTACCAAATGAACCATCTAATATTCATGTTATTAGAGATGCTGTATTATCAATACTTCTTGGATTTGTATTCTGTAGTGGAGTAATATTTGTAGTATTCTATTTTGATGATACTATTCGTGATACTGAAACTATGGAATCAGATTTAGGAATGCCTGTTATTGCTAAGATATATAGAGATAAAAATGATATTGAATTAATAGTAGATAAGAAGCCAAATGCTGCTGCTAGTGAAAGCATTAGAACTCTTAGAACTAATCTTCAATTTGCATCAATTGATAATGATTTAAGAACATTACTTGTAACTAGTTCACTTCCAAGTGAAGGAAAGAGTTTTGTTAGTGCTAACCTTGCGATATCATTTGCACAAGCAGGTAAAAGAGTATTACTAGTTGACTGTGACCTTAGAAAAGGTAGACAACACAAGATATTTAAAATAACTGGTAAAAAAGGTTTATCTAATTTACTTGTTGATGATATAAGTGATTATCCAAAATATATAACACAAACTAAAATAGAAAACTTGTTTATTTTACCAAGAGGTGTATATCCACCTAATCCAAGTGAATTATTAAACTCAAGAAAAAATCAAAAATTATTACAATTATTAAAACAACACTTTGATATTATTATTCTAGATGGTGCTCCTATTGTAGGACTTTCTGATTCATTAATACTATCTAGTATGGTAGATAAAGTATTACTAGTAACATCAATTAATCAAACTCCAAAAACTGAAGTATTAAATACTAAGAAAGATTTAGATAATGTAGGAGCAAACATTGCTGGTATAGTAGCTAACAATGTTAGTGCTAAAAAAGGACATTATGGCAGTTATTATTACTATTATGGATATGATGAAAATGGTAATAAGGAGAAAAGAACTAAATAATGACTGACATACACAATCATTTGTTATTTGGTATTGATGATGGTAGTAAGTCTATTGAAGAAAGTATTGAAGTTTTAAGAGATATGATGAATGCGGGGTATAAGAATGTAATTCTAACCCCACATTATATTAAAGACACAAATTATAGTAGTAGTGCTCGTGAAAACTTTAAAAGATTACAACTTCTTAAAAAAGCACTATATCAAAATAATATAAATATTAACTTATATCTTGGAAATGAAATATATATGGATGATGATATATATGAACTATTAAAAACTGGAGAAGCATATACATTAAACGGAACAGAATATGTTTTAATAGAACTTCCAATGAGCGGAGAATATCCAGGATATGAAGAAGTATTTAGAGATTTAATTTCTAAAGGGTGTAAAGTAGTACTTGCTCATCCTGAAAGATACTTATCATTTCAAAAAGACTTTGAAATTATATACGAACTTGAAAAAATGGGTATATATTTTCAAGGAAATATAGATAGCTTAAATGGTAAGTATGGAGAAGGAGCAAGAGTAATGATTAAAAGATTACTAAAAGAAAAGAAACTTGCTTTTCTAGCAACAGACATACATCAAAAGAAACATGATTACAATCAATGGAAAGAAGCCAAAGAAATGGCACTTAAATATGTAAGCCCTGAAGAATATGATTTACTTGTAAATGTTAATCCTAGTCGATTAGTTGACTAGGATTTTTATTTTAATATATGTTATAATTATAATTGGAGAATTATATGGAATACACTAAAACAGAATTACATACTCATTTAGTTGGAATAATGAGTGCAGACGAGTTTGTTAAGTTCATTAAAAATCAGGGTATTACTCAAGTGAAAATAGATTATAACAATCCTGAAATCCCTGTTGATGATTTATTAAAACATGAGAATTATCTATCTTTGCTTAGAATAAAAAAAGGTCAAAGATATGATATGGATCGCTGCAATCTTATTTATCAAACTAGAACGTATATTTTAAATTATGCATTTAAAAAACTTGTTGAAATGGGAAAATATACCTCTAATAGTCAAGCAAGTAAAGTGTTTTTTAATGACTTTATTAATGAAAGTTTAAAGTCATTGGTGAATGCTGGAGTAGAATATGCAGAGATATCATATTCTTTTCCTGATAGAATTAATAATTTTAAAATTGATGAAAAATTAAAAGATAAAATAAAAATAAAGTTCTTATTATCAACTCAAAGAAGTACTCCTGCAAAAAACATTGGTGAAGGTAAAAGATCATTTGAGTCTTTGTCAAAAGATTTAAGAAAATGTTTAAAAAATGGAAATGCTGTTGGATTTGATATTATGGGTGAAGAGAGAGCTCTAACCATGGAAGAACTCGATCCAAAAAATGAAATACATAGTATTTATAAAAAACTAGATATATTATTTGATGAATTATTAAAACTTGATAATACTACATTAAGAATTCATTCTGGAGAAACAAACGAATCTAGTTATAATACTTTATTAATTCTTAAAATTATTGAATTGATTTCTAAAAATAGAGGGATAAAAGTACCACCTCCTGAAATTAGAATAGGGCATGGTGTTCATTTTGTACCAAATCAAGAATATATTAATTATATGAAAAATCTTAAGTGTATTGTTGAAATAAATGCTTCATCTAATTATGCATTATCACATATAAAAGATTATAAAGATATACCATATCAGTTTTATTTGAGTAATGGAATTCCAATAGTTATATCCACTGATGGTGGAGGCGTTTATGAAACTGATATAAAGCTTGAGGATAGTATAGCCTATGTTTATGTTCCATATAATTATAAAGAAGTCTTGAATATTGATTCAAATTTAAAAGATAAGAAGGTGTCAAGATGAATATAAGATCATTTAAAAAAGAAACTGCTCAGTTCTTGATGCACCTTAAAGCAAGCAATAAAAAAGCATCTGAATTAGAAAAAGAAGCATTTACTACTATTAATAAAAAATATAGTGAAAAAGAAAAACTAATAAGTGAATACTTAAAATTATCTTCATTTCTTGCTTTTGATTGTGATTTGCCTGAATATGAATATGGAATTATGTTATCTGCTATTAAGTATATATCAAAGTTAATAGAAGAATATTCAATGACAGAAGATAAGGTTTTATTAAAAACAATAAAAAAATCAATAGTTTTTTATGATTTGGTTTTAGATGTTCCTGTTTCATTTTATAAAGAATATTATAATATGATACAAAACAAACAGTTAGAAAATAATATGCCTGATTCAGAATATATTTTTAGTAAATATTATAGTTTATCTTGCACTGAATATATGCAAAAAGCTGGAAAAGAAATATTTGAATTAGACTTTATTAATAATATTGATTATTATTTAGAAAAATTAAGGTATATTGATAAAATGCTAACTATGACTTACAATGGAGATGATGATAAATACATAATATATATTGTACGTAGACTTATTGATTTGTTATATCAAGATGATTTTAGTGATTCATTAATTCAATTTATACTTGATACAGTTAATTATTGTAAGGAAATCTATTATAATAAGAATAGTAAAAAGTATTCTTTTGAAGAATTAGAAGAAATATATAATTATAGAAAGGGTTTAAATCTATGAAATTGATTGATAATTTATTATTACATATAAATGATAATAATGCACTTATTATCAAAGATATTAGTGATATAATAACTAATAATAAAATTAACTCTTTAGAAGACTTAGAATCATTTGAAGATAACTATAATAAATATAACAATAGTGTTCTTTCACTTGAAGAAAAAGTAAACAAATGTAAAGATATACTACTCGAATCAATCTATGATATGGACTATTTAAGTTTTAATAATATAGATGATTATAGATATAATATTGAACTCTTAAAAAAGAAAGATGAAACTTTAGAAGAAAGAGTAAAAGCAGTTATAAAACTATATCAAATAACTAAAAGAGATATAGCTTTACCATATACTGCATATAATTTAATAATTGAAGGGAAATTATAATAGTGGAATACATACCAGGGCTTAAAAAATCATTTATAGTTATTGGAATCACTATTTTAGTGGTTGTTATTTTCATGCTTATATATTTTAATATGAGTCATTTTAATAATAAATTCATGATTAATATAAATGGAGTTGAATTAAACTCTAGATTTGATAGTGAATACTTAGACTTCTTTATGGTTAAAGGAGGTTCATCTGGTTATATTAAAAGTGTTGGTAATATGACTGAAGTATTTAATTTTGTAGGTGAGTCTGACGAATATAATATTGGAATATATGAATATGAAGCATATGATAAATTTAATCATAGAGAAGACTATAATGCTGCTAGTAATCCTAATAATTTAGTTGGTGTATTTGATTCACCAAAACATATGAAGATATCTAGAATGGGAGAAGTATTATATGATGGTGAATTTAAAAATGATTTAACAGATATTATAAAAGAAAATGGAAGATATTATTTTGAAATAACAAATAAATCTAAAAGAGAAACTTCTCCACTTGCATATGTTAATACTAAATTCCATTTTAGTGTACTTATAGGTGATAAAAATGAAGAATAAATATGTATTATTTGTATTTGGAGTAGTATTGTTAATTCTTCTAATATACACATCTATTAGAACAAAAGAAGTAAATAGATTTAGAGATGTTGATTATTATTATAATGCGAGTACTGTAAGAGAAATATATGAAACACACCCAGAAATATTTACTTTTACAGATGATAATAAGTCAATTATTACAGTATATGAATTATTGAGTGGTCAAAATGATTATGATTTTGATTTAATACATGATGAAGATGGAAATGAGTGTATTGGATATTATATAATCGAGAAGGATTTAGATAATAATATTAAAATAGATCCATCTCATATATGCGATATGATTGATTATTAGGAGGTATTATGGCAAATTATGTTTGGGTTAAGGGTAGAGTGCCAGATGATATGAAATACACTCAAGTATATGGAATAGTGTTTAGCGAAGATGGAAGAATACTAACAATACTTGATGAAGGTGTATTTAAATTAATCGGAGGGCACCCAATAGATGGTGAAAGCTATGAAGAAACATTAAAAAGAGAATTCTTAGAAGAAGTAAATACAACTATTAGGGAAATTCATTATTTGGGATACTTAAAAGTAGAAGATGAAAATGGCACTTATGCTCAAGTTAGAATGATAGCAAAAATAGATAAAATTGGTGATAAAAAGCCTGATCCAGATAATGGAAAATTATATACAAGGGTATTATCTAGTCAAAAGAATATTAAATCTCATATGGATTATGGAGATGGTGGCAATAATATGCTAGAAGATGCCGTAAAAGAAGCAAATGAAATATATAAATTTGATAGAATAAATGAAAATGAACAAGTTATTTAGGAGGAATTATGTACGATATTAATTTTAAAGAAGTAAAAAGGGGAAGATCTGGTTATGTTCTTGCGATAATAATTGGACTAATAATTGCTGGAGTATTAATAGGCATTTATGTTGCAGGAGTTAATAAAAAGAATAGAATGGACTCAGACATATTATCAACAAGAGTAGAAGTAAGAGAACATGAAGATAGTGATGGGGATATAATGTACTCTCCAGTATATTACTATAGAGTAAATGGAGTTGAATACAAATGCACAGTTGGCTCTTCAAGTAGCATTTATCCTAGTGAAGAAAATAAAACAATTTATTATAATTCAAAGAATCCTAGTGATTGTATTTCAGAATATACAACAAAGACAAATTTCTACTTGTTATTTTTTACAATCTTACCAGCAGCATGCGTAGTATTTGGTGTAATTGGTTTAAAGAGTAATATTAAAACAGTTAAAATGGCAAAAATATTAAATGAAAGAGGAACACTATATAAAAATGTTCCATGTAGGGTAGAAAATCCAAACGTAGAAGTAAATGGAAGACCAATGATTAAAGTTATAATTGATTATACTCTTCCAAATGGGCAATTATTTAAAGCAGAAAAGAAAATGTTTGGTGGGGTTAAAGATATAGATGGAAATAAAGTGGTAGATTTACTTGTAGATGAACAAGATTTAAGTATTTATTACATCGCAGCTGATATAAATAAAATTAATTAAATTAAATAAACTAATTAATAATGGAGGCTCTTTATGGCTGAGATTCAAGATAAAAAATTTGATTTAAAATTAAGTGAATTTATAAATATACTTAATGAAAATGATGAATATTATCCAAAAAGAAATGATCAAGATGGTCCTCTTTTTAGTATGGGGAAACATATTGGTACTTTTTTCTATGACTATAAAGAGCAAATAATAGATGCATTATTTAATTCGGAAAAATATAAAGGTAAAGTATCTTTCTTTAAAGCTAGAGCTAAAATAATTGAATACTTTAAAAACAATGTTAGTGAATTAAATAAAATAAAACCTGGTACAAGAAATCCAATTGATACAGTACTTGATTATTATAAGAGTAATAAGGGAGTAGAAGACACTTTTATAAGTGTTAGTATTAATATGGCAAATGATGGAAGACTTAAAAGAGATGATGCGACTAGTCATTATAGACATTATGTTAAATATACAGATGAGTTACCTTATGATAAAGATGATTATAAAAATAATGCAGCAGAAAGATATGCATCTTCATCTGAAAAATTCCTAAAAGCATTAATTATGTTTGATGAATTACCACAAGATGATAAAGCAAAATATGTACCAAAAGATGCTAGTGATTTTAGAACTTGGGCAAGAAACCCACAAGATAAATTAATGTTTGGTTCACTTAGTTGGAGAAAAGAAATTGATTCAAATAGTGAATATCCTATAAAAGATGAAAAAGAAGTGCTTGGTTTAGTTCAAAGAAATCTTATGTTACCAACATTAGATACTAGAGTACAATTAGATGAGTCCGATTTACTAACAACATCAGGGCACAATCTTTATTCTTTATATGCAGTTTTAGATCCAATAACAAAAATAATTGTTAATAGTGAATTTTATATTTATGATACTGAGAGTATTGATAATGAAAGAAAACCAGCAGGAATGATTGCTGTATTAAAAGAAAACAAACTATCTTATGATAAAGCAGGAGTAAGTAAGAATTTGAATCAAATGAAATCAGCATCTGATGCTTTTGTTAAAAGTAGATATGCAGATATTAATCTAAGAAGTGTAAAACCTGATGAACTAGAATTCTTAAGAAGAATTAATACTGCATTAGAAGCAACATGTTCTTATGAATTTCCTAATAGAAAAGTATATGATTCAATAGATTTTGATTCAGTAGATGAAAAAAGAATTGATAAATATAATCTTCCATTTTTAAAGAGATTAAAAAAGTATTACTTATTAAAATACTTTAATGATGAAGAAATAGAAAGACTAATGAAATTTATTGGTATAGATGATAATCGTGAGTCACAGATTGGTTATAACTATATAGATAACAGAAGATTTATAAACTTAGCAATATTCTTTAAAACATATATAGTTGAAAAACTTCATATGAACTTACCTTTTGAAATGGTAGTACTTGATAATCTAAAAAGATATTATGATGGTATAGCTGAACTTGATTTATTTAATGGAGTAAGTGATAGCTTATTCTTAAATGAATTCTTTACTAAAGAAAACATTGAAAGACTTCAACAAGAAATTAATGAATTAAAAACAATGCAACAAAAGCTTGAAATAGAAAATAGTAAAGATTTAAATAAAAAAGAAAATAAGAAATATACAATGGATGAAATATATTCAATATTAAAACTATTTCATAGTTACAAAGATGATAAAGACGCTATAAAAAATTATAATAAAAAGGATGTTAAATTCCTTTGGAACTTATTAAATGAAAATACACTATTACGTAATAGTATTGTTCATAATGTAGATCTAACTATTCCAAAGGACATTTTAAAAGATATTCATAAATTTCAAAAACCATTAGATAAAGATGAGTTAGATAAACAAATATATGAGATTAGAAGTGGAAACAAAAGAGTATACTTTACTATGGATGGTGAAGATAATATAAAAATTGTTAAGATTAATGAGTCTAAAGGAACGTTTCCAGATTATGATATAACAGATAGGTATAAGACTGACCTTATAAAAGATAGAATTGATGATAGTAAGGGTAGTGACAAAATAATAAATGTTAATTATTTTGATATATATAATAAACTATATACAATTACTTCTGGAGATAGAGAAATAATAGTACCAAAAGCAACAATGAGAAGATTAATGCAAATAAAGGACCCTGACGAATTTGAAAAAGAATTTGATTATATTTATAGAATGCAAAATAATGATAAAAAATTATAAAAGGAGGATATTATGGATTATGTAATATACATAATGATTGCAGTATTATTAGGAATATATGCAAGTGTACTTATTAAGTATTTAAAAACTGGTATATTCAAAGATAAAAAAGATAAATATAACATAATTGGAATCATTGGATATACTACTCAAACCATTACTGTAAGCCTTGTTTTATTACTTTTTCTACTTGTTAGTAAGCATAAACAAACTGATATATTAGTTTGGTTAATAATTACATTTTTATTACTAACTATATTTATTTATCCTTCTTACTATCTTTTAAGGAAAAAGCCAAAGAAAGAAAAAAAGATTGTAGAAGAATTAAAAGAAGATGAAAATGAAAAATATGGTGTTTTAGAATATGAGAATTATAAAATTGATAGTTTTAGAATACCAAATAATGCTAGAATTGATGATAAATTCAATTCTTTAATATCAATAATTACAAATGATAATATGTCATTTATACATCCTAAAAAATATAAGAATATTAAAGATGTATTTTCATATTTAAAGAGCGAAGGATATATTAAAGAATTAGATGGAAATCATAAGATTGAAAAAACAATTACTTCAGTTAATGAGTTATTTAAAAAATATGAATTTAAAGTAGTTATTAAAAAAGAAGATGTAACTAATGAAGATCTAGACTTTATAAAAATAAGAAGAAAAGATGAAATAACTACTACTATATATGATATTTATAAAATAAATGAAATATTAAAGAAAAAGAAAAAAGTTCAAAAATTTATTGGAGTATTCATATATGAAAATGATAATATTTTAGATAATTATTTATGTCTTGTAAATGAAAAAGAATACAAAAAATTCTTTGAAAATTAAAACGTCAATCAGAAATGATTGATTTTTTATTGAATTTTTGCTATTATATAGACCACTTTTTAAGGAGGAATTATTATGTATAATTATGATTGCTTATCTTTTGAAAGATTAGTGGGTAGATTACAAACTCTACGTACTTATAGAACAATGAATGTAGAGGAAAGACCAAAAAACTGTAGAAATAATAAAGAATTAGATAGTAAAATGGCAGCAATAAAGGAAGAAATAAATAATCAAATAATGGATATGGATTTGGAGAGTTTATCACGTAAGCTTCAATATATGAATGCATTAATTGATATAACAGAATATGAATTATTAGAAACTGAAATGAAATATAAATATGCTGGAGAATATGCATATTTGATTTTTACTTCAAGAGAAGTAGACCCTTATAGAGCAATAGTATGTGAGTGTGGCAAAAAAGAAACTCAGTTGCAGGCTGTAAAAAGAGAATTTGTTAAAATAAGAGAAGAATTAATTAGAATGATTGAAGAAACAAAAATATTAAAGAAAGACAATTAATTTGTCTTTTTTTTATGTTATAATGATATTAGTTAATAGTGGAGGAATCATATGGATAATGAGTATGGTGATTTAAAGGACATAATTGTTAATAGAGATAAGAGTGTATTTAAAATAACAGAGTTAAAATTGGAACACTTTCATTTTAATTCTGGAGAAATGGATTCTGGTATGCCTATTAGTACAAGTATTGAACTTACTTGTAATTATAATTATGAAAAAGATAAATTAGAATGGAAAAAGATTGTTTCACATACATATGTAAGCATAGATGATAAAGAAGAATATACAACTGATTCTTATGAAGAAAAAATAGAAGATGAAATAATTAAGAAAATTGAAGCATATGATTTAAGAGAATTAAAAAACAATTATTTTACTGAAGAAGAACCAGAAAGTCTTTCTCATTGGGAAATAACATATAACAATTACTTTAAGATTACCGGAACATATGATCAAAGAGTTAATGAATTTGAAAAAATAAGTGATATTTTGGATTTGAAAAAAACTATAGAAAAAGAATGCAAAAAAATACAGAAGATTATTACAAAAGATTTTGAAGTTGAAGGTATAGAATAGGGGAGTTTATTATGGAGTTAATTGAGTTATATAATCAAATTCAAAATCCTCTTGATGATTCTAAAGTAATCGATAAATTAATAGAAATGTATGCAGATGTAGATTCTCATCGCCCATTTTATAACAAATTATTAAGCACAGTAAAAAAAGAATACAATAGAGGACAATATTATATATCTGATCGAGATAGACTTTATTCACTATTATTTAACAAATGGAAAAATAGTATAGTAAGTCTTCCTTACAATGCTTTTGTTAAACTATATCAAAAAGGAAGTTATAAGGAAGACTTTATAAAATTAAGAAAATATTTAATGAAAATTCCTGATGTTTCTACAAAAAAAGAAGCAGACGATATATTGTCAGGTTCAACAAATGATAAGGAACTTGATGATGCTATATATAATTATGCATGGAATTCTATTGGAAGATATGATACATGGGTTCATATCTGTTCTAGATATTTAACAGCAAAGCAAGATGCATATCCTAATGTTGAACATAGATTATATTTGAATACTGAATCTTTTGATACATATAAGATGGCGACTTTATTTATTGAAAAATGTGATAAATATCATTTACCATATTATTTTAAATTAGATGAGTATGCAGACAGAGATGATACGATTGTTATTTATTCTTCAATTGAAAATTTACTTAAATATTTAGACATTTTAAAAGAAATAAAAAATGAACATCAAGATTTAGTTTCAAGGGTTAAAGAACCAGCTTTACTTACTGGAAAGATAGATGGATGGATTGGCTATGGTTCGGAGCCTGGACTACTAGCTGATGGAAGCAAAACATCATTTAATAAAGTTAGATCAATAGCATTACCAGAATCTATTAACAAAGCAACAAAAGATTGGGTTATGAACAATCTTAATAAACAAATAAAGTATCATGGACAACAGATAACTATTAAAGATTTAATAATATTAAATACTGTTGATAGATTATTGTTTAATTTAGAAAAAAAGTACAAAGCTCATGAAAGCAATGATCAAAATGTAGCAAAAAGAGATGGAGTAGCTTATAATCCATCAATTGTTAATAATAGACTTGGATATACTCTAAATGATCTTAGAAATCCACAATTTAAACAAAATATATATAATTTTATAAAGAACAAAATGTCAAATTCTATATCTACAGTATGTAATGGAAACCCAAAAGATATGCAAGATATAATAATGACTGTTAGAAATGGAAAGAAAATAGAAATTACTGGATATGATATATCCTCTGTTATTGCAAAACTTTCTTTAAGTATTTATAAAAACGATCCGAATTTTAAAAATGAAGTAATATCAAGCATTAAGAATAGCGCTAAGAAACATGGAATTGACGGCGATAAGTATTGCTTTGATTTAATAAGAGTAGAAAAAATGAAAATGTTATCCACTCATAGAGAAACATCAAAGATAAAACCAATATCACAAATTGATAATAAGAATGTTGAAGAGATTGTAGAAAAACCAAAAGAAATAAATATAAATGCATTAGATGCAAAAACTTTTTTAAATATTCTTAACCCTGCATTATTGCAAAGAGAAATGAAATTACCAAATGGAACGTTAGTACCAGCAAGTCAATATATAAGTGAAATCGTTTATCCACATTTACCTAAAAATGGAGTAGTTATATTAAATAATGGAGCAACAATTTCAGTAAAACAATTTGTAGAAGAATGTGTAATGTTTGAATGCCAAGAAAAATATAATGGTGACTTTGCTAGATATATGGCAGAAAAAACCAAAAACAACTTAGGAGTAATTACAATAAATGGTGATAGTAAAATAAATGCAGTAGATATAACTAACTATATTAATCCAAGTTTACTATCAAAAATGCTAAGTCTTCCAAATGGAGTACAAATACCAGCAAAACAATATATAGAAGAAATATATGTACCATATATTCCAATAAATGGAAAAGTAATCCTTCATACTGGAACTGAAATTTCTGTTAAACAATTTATTGAAGAACAATTGTTATGGGAAGGTCAAGAAAAATATAATGGTGATATAAACAAAATACTTTATAATCTTACAAAAAATAATAATGGAATAATTAATGGTGACTCACAAAAAGCAATCTTGGACATGAGGAATCAAACTGAAAGTGTTTCTCAAGGATTATAATAAACAAAAAAACCAACCAGCAATGATTGGTTTTTTATATCAAACTTGATTGCTCAAGTAGATATCATATTGGAGCAATTGTGTATCTCGTTTACGAAATATCGCTCACTATCTACATGTAAAAATTGAGATAAAACTTAATTCAATAAAATTATAACACAAAATAATTTTATTTCAAATACAGTGACATTTACAGTGACATTTATGGTATCAAAATCTTTTTAAATGAGCAATTTAATAAATAATACATAAAAACGCCTATGTTCGATTGATTTAAAAATTAATAAATGGTAAATTGTATTTAGTGGTGATATTATGAAAAAACAATATTTAATTTATGCAGATGAATCACATAGAAAAGGTAAATACTTTAGTAATTTTTATGGCGGTGCTTTGATTAATTATACTGAACTTGAAAAGATAAGCAATAAACTTAATACTAAAAAAGAAGAAATAGGTTTATTTCAAGAAGTTAAATGGACAAAAGTGACTGAACAATATCTAGATAAGTATTTAGAATTGATTGATTATTTTTTTGAATTTGTTAAATCTAATAAAATTAAGATTAGAATAATGTTTAGACAAAATGCATTAGTCCCACAAAATTTGACTAGGGAACACGAAGAAAAAGAATATTTCCTTTTATATTATCAATTTATTAAACATGCTTTTGGAATCGACTATTGTAATAAAAATGAAAAAGATCAAGTAATATTAAAATTATATTTTGATAAATTACCTGATACTAAAAAGAAAAACAAAGAATTTAAAGGCTATATTTATGCGCTTAATGATTTTTTTTGTATTAACAATGTTCACATTTATAATGAAGACATAGCAGAAGTAGATTCTAAAAATCATGTTATATTACAATGTATGGATATCATACTTGGTGCTATGAACTTTAAGTTGAATAATATGGATAAAGAAAAAATGCCAGATAGTAATAGACGTGGAAAAAGAACTATAGCAAAAGAAAAGTTATATAAGAATATTTTAAAAAATATTAAAACTATTTATCCTAATTTTAATATTGGTGTTTCTACTAGTTATCGTAATGATATTACTAACAATTGGAAAGATCAGTATCGACATTGGTGTTTTAAATCCAAAAATAGCGTGTTTGATTCATCACTAACTAAAAAAACAAAATAAAAAACTCCATTCTTCCTACATAAAACTTTCACGCATAACGTGAAGCTTCGGATTGAACAGAGTTTTTACATGACAATAGTATCATTTTTGATGTATATTGTCAATACTAGTATATTCAAAAAAATATGTTATTATGTAAAAACGTCGATTAGTTCGACGTTTATTTCATATGGAGCAGGTGATGGGAATCGAACCCACGTTAGCAGCTTGCAAGGCTGAAGTTCTACCATTAAACTACACCTGCGCTTCTTTCAAGTACATTTGATATTTTACTTGATAAATTGTGATTTGTCAATACTAAACTTCTGCCTATTTAGGATATCAATTATATTTCTTTTTTAGACTTTATAAGAGAGTGTAATTGTTGTATAATGAAATTGAATATAAAAAAGTAGCAATATTAATTAAATTATTGTATAATATTTAGAGCCGAGGAAGGTGAATATTCAAATGAGTAAACGTAAAAATAAGCAAGACAATACAATGTTATGGATATTAATAGTAATACTATTTGTATGTTTTGCTATGATGGGATTTTTATTTTATAAGTATTTCTATTCAGGTATTAGTACTTCTAAATATGGAGATACTAGACTTGAAGGAATAGAAAACTATCCACTTAGTGATACACTTGAAGATGATATCAAAGGCTTATATGAAGCAGAAAAATCAATAGATAATGTTAAGGTTCATGTAGAAGGTAAGATTATCTATATTAATATTGACTTTGTTGAATCTGTTAAATTAGATGCTGCTAAAACACTTGCAGTTAAGTCACTTGAAAAAGTTGGAGAAGAGAATTTAAAATTCTATGAGATTCAAATCTATCTTACATATTCTGGTGAAGCAGAGAATACTAATTTCCCAGTATTTGGATCTAAAAATGCTAATAGTGCGAAAGTAGTGTGGATGAAATAATGAACTCAAATACTCGTAAGAAAAAAAGAAATATAATAATAGTCTTTATTATAGTAGTAGCTATAGTTCTAATTTTCTTTGGAGCTCTTTACTATATTACAAGTACTGTTAATAATTATTCATATAGCGAAAAGAAATGGATTAACGATAATTCAAGTACAGCACTAGATATATATGTGGAAACTGGACTTCCTGTATTTTCACAAGCTGGATCTGGTGTTTACTACGATTATATAAGTGCTCTAAGAGATGATACTGGACTTAATTTAAATATAATCACTGATGATGAAGCAGAAGTTAAATTAATTAATAAGAATACAATCGGAGATGATGATGTATTATTCTATAGAGACCATTATGTAGTTCTTGCTAAAAATGGTGTTATTAATAAACTTGATGATTTAGAATATAAGAAAATTGGTATTCTAAGTACTGATAAAGATACAGTTTCATTTTATTTAACTGGACACAAGAATATTACATTAAATACATATGATGACTTTAATGCATTAATTGCTACACTTGATAATAAAGCAAACGAATATGTAATCGTACCAATGTATAAATATTTAAATCAAATTGAATCAACTGATTCATATGATATTATTTATCACTTAGATGGTTTATATTCATATTATTGTATTGAATTTAAAGAAGGAACAAGCCCAGACTTAATGGGAATTATGTCAAAGTTCTATTATAGATGGGAAAATAGAAGTAAAACAAAGATTAATGAATACTTCTTAAATACATATTTTGATACTAAGAAATATACAGAGCTTCAAAAAGAAAGTATTACTAGTGAAGACTTCATAGTAGGTTATATTGAAAACCTTCCATTTGAGGGAATGATAGCTGCTAGATTCACAGGTCTTACTAATACTTACCTTTCTAAGTTTAGTGATATGACTGGTGTAACTTATAAGTATATTGAATATAAAGATACTAAAGAATTATCAAAAGCACTTGAAGAAAAGAAAATAGACCTTGCCCTTAATTATTATTCACTAAGTAATGATAATTATGATAATTCAAGAGTTCTAGGCCCTAGTGAATATGTAGTTCTTGCTCATGATAAAAATAACATAGTAGTAAATTCACTTTATAGTTTATCTAATACAAATGTATCAATGATAAACAATATGAACTTAAAATATAATATGGCTAGTAAAAATCTATTTGAAATAAATGATTATGCTAGTGTTAAGAGTTTACTTAAGAATGTTGATAAAAACTCAATTATTATAGTTGAAAAAGAATTATATGATTATTATAAGAATTCATCATTAAGACGTTATAGTATTAGATATTTTGATACTATTAAATTAAATAATACATTCTTACTTAATAAAGAAAACACTTCATTTAATAACTTATTTAATTTCTATTTAGGAACTCTTAGTTCAAATGAAATTAAAAATGAAAGTGTAGTAGGTGTTATTGAAACACTTAGAGGAAATAGAATTCTAAACTTCATTATGTCTAATCTTCTATATATTGTAATTACTGCTTTAGTAATAGTATTTATAATTTATGGAATTGTTAAAAAGGCACTTAGTGATAAGAGAATTAAGAAAGAAGATAGAATTTATTACTTTGATGCGATGACTAATCTTAAGAATAGAAATTATCTAAATGATAATATTGATTTCTGGTCATCAACTAAAGTATATCCTCAAACAATAATTGTTATTGATATTAATAAATTAAAAGTACTAAATGATAGATTAGGTCATGAAGTTGGAGATAGTCAAATTAAGGCAGTAGCAAGTGTACTTATTAAAACTCAAAGAGACAACTCAGAAATAATGAGAACAGATGGAGATGAGTTTATGGTTTATTTAGTTGGATATGATGAAAAGAAAATAGTTTCATATATTCATAAATTAAATCGTGAGTTTGCTAGTGCTCTTCCAAATAAAGATTATGGTGTATCAATTGGATACAGAATGATTACTAGCGAAGAAATGACTATTGATGATGCTATTAATGATTCACTTAATATGATTAATAAAAATAAAGGAAAATAGAATGAAAAAGAAATTAAAGAGAAGGTTTGAAAAGTTTATTGAAATGATATCAACAAATGAATTCAAAATACTTCCTGGAGGACTTGCTTATTCATTTGTATTAGCAATCATTCCAATAATCTCTATAATATTTTATTTAATAATGTCATTTAAATTACCAATGAATTTACTATCTGATTTTTTAAATGATACTTTTCCTAAAACAGTTGTTGATGTAATACAACCAGTATTTTCAAATGACATACCAACAAATCAATTTATTACTCTATGTTTAAGTATCGTTGTTATAACAAATGGATGTAATTCAATTATTATTGCTAGTAATACAATATTTGGATTTGAAAATGCAACATTTATAAAAAGAATGGTAAAATCACTATTCTTAGCACTAGTAATAATTGTCTTAATCGCATTCATGATGATCGTACCACTATTTGGTAAATCAATCATTAACTTCATTGGTTTATTCACAACATTTATAGAACGACATAGAGGATTTATTGATACAATATATACAATATTACAAATACCAGTTTCACTATTTGTTATGTTCTTTATAATAAAACTAGTATATGTAGTAGCACCAGATGATAAAGTTAAAGGAAAATATGTTAATAGAGGTGCTTTATTTACTACTGTATCTTGGTTAGTTGTTACCGTATTATACTCATATTATATTAACAATATAGCAAGATATAATCTAGTTTATGGAAATCTTGCTAATATAGTTATATTACTATTCTGGTTCTATATACTTGCATATATATTTGTAATAGGTCTTTATTTAAATAGAATTAAGGCAGAGGCGGGTATTGAAAAAACAAATAAAATTAAACTTGATGAAATAAGAAAAAGAATACTTGAAGATCAAATGAAGGAAAGTGAAATAAAAGAAGAGGAATAACCTCTTCTTTTTTTACATAAATAATTGTTTATGATTTTCTAAATAATCATCTAAATCTACTTGATTGCAGTATTTAACAAATTCACTTATTTCTTCAATGCTTTCCATTTCAATAGCATTTTTAATAAATACATTTTTATTTATAATATTTTCAAATGTTTGATTAAAAAAATGAATAGTATCTATTTCAAATGCTAGTTTTTTATTTATAACTGCGTCATAATTGAAATGCATTGATAAGTCTTTTTTATAATAATTAACAAGTGAATCTCTTAAAGTCTTGCCACAAGGAACACTTACTGTGTTTTCTTCATCTATATAAACTGACTTATAAGCATCTTTATTAAGTAAATCTTTAAGCATTTTTTCAATTAAAAAATTAAATAATTCTGATAATCCTTTAATACTAAGCGCCGAGTCATCTAAATAGTCTTTTGATTTAAAAGCATTTATTTGATTTTTACTCATATATTTTGAATAGTAATAAAGTATTTTTTCTTTAATTGATTCCTCACATTTTCTATAGTATTCTATCATCTTTATCTATCCTTTTACCATATTAAGTATATAATATATTAGATTTGTTTACAACTTTTTTTTATGCTATAATAATTATACATTATTTATGTGGAGGTGCATGTAATGAAAGTTATATTTTTAACTGATGTTAAGAAACAAGCTAAAAAAGATGAGATTAAAGAAGTTAAGGATGGATATGCTAATTATTTAATTTCAAATCACTTGGCAGTTCCATATACTAAAACTTCTCTTGGAGTTTTACAAAATCAAATAGAAGATAGAAAACAAAAAGAAGATGAATTAATCGAAGAATGCAACAAGATAAAAAAGAAACTTGAAAATAAAGTAATCAAATTTAAAGTTAAAAGTGGCGCAAATGGTAAAGTATTTGGTAGTATTTCTACTAAACAAATTAGTGAAGAGTTAACTAAGCTTGGATTTGATATAGATAAAAAGAAAATACAAATAAATGAAGAAGTAAATACACTTGGTACTCATATTGTAACAATTAACTTACATAAGAAGGTATCATTCAATATAAACGTTGTACTTGAAAATTAAAAGGAGGAATTATGGCAAGACGTGAGCCACAAAACATTGAGGCTGAAATATCTGTACTTGGCTGTGGATTTTTAGAAAAAACAGCACTAGATAAAATCATGGACGAAGTCAGTGAAGATATGTTTTATAATGAATCAAATAAAACAATCTTTAAGGCAATGAAAAGTCTATATACAGATGGAACTCCAGTAGACACAAGTACAGTATGTAATGAACTTGATAAGAATAAAGAATTATCTAAAGTTGGGGGAGTAGAGTATATTAGTGAAATTATAAACTCTGTTCCAAGTACAGCAAACTTAAATTATTATATTAAGATCATTCTTGAAAAAGCAATTCTTAGAAATCTAATTGCTAAGAGTACTAAAATTCAAGAAGAGTGTTATGAAGAAAGTGAACCTGTTGTTGATATCGTTGAGAATGCTGAGAGAAATATTCTTGGTGTATATAATGATAAATTAGGAAGAGATATTAAGAAAATTCAAGATATTCTTCCAGAAGCGCAAAGAGAAATGGAAGCACTAGCTGATTCTAAGACAGAATTCACTGGTATTAGAACACACTTTTATGATTTTGATAATATAACAAGAGGTCTTCAAAAGAATCAAGTAATTATTATTGCTGCTCGTCCAGGTGCTGGAAAAAGTGCTTTTGCATTAAACATAGCATTAAACGCAGCTATTAAGGAAAAGAAGAGCGTAGCATTCTTCTCACTTGAAATGGGAAGCGATGAGATAGTTAAAAGAATGTTTAGCTGTCTTGGAAATATAGATGGAGATACTCTAAAAACAGGAAAACTAAAAAATACTGACTGGAAAAAATGGAATGAAGCAATGAGTGAGTTATCAGATGCTAAGTTTTATTTAGATGATTCTGGTGGTATTAGTGTTAGTGAAATAAGAAGAAAATGTAGAAAACTAAAAAATAGTGAAGATGGTCTAGATTTAATCGTAATAGACTACTTACAATTACTTTCTAGTTCTGCTAAATATGCTGGACAAAGAGTTCAAGAAGTTAGTGAAATTAGCCGTGATATTAAAAAACTTGCTATGGAACTTCAAATACCAGTAATAGCCCTTGCTCAACTTTCTCGTAGTATTGAACAAAGAAGAGGAGATGACTCAAAACCAAAATTATCAGACTTAAGAGAATCTGGTTCAATCGAGCAAGATGCCGATATTGTATTATTCTTACATAGCGATGAATATGGTAAATATAGTTCAAATACTAATAGAAAAATAGAACTATTAATAGCAAAACACAGAGCAGGTTCAACTGGAAGTGTTGATTTAATCTTTAAGATGAATACTGGAGCATTTGAAAACTTTGCAAAGGGTGTTGAAAATGAATAGTGATAATTATAATTTTAAAAACATATTTTTTGCATTTATATTTTGTGTATTAACAGTTTATATGTGCTTAATATTCACTCCTATTAAAAAAGAAGTACATGCTTATTATCAAGTATATTTAGGTAGTGATAAAATTGGTTTAATTGAATCTGATAAAGAATTATTTGAACTAATTGATAAAGAGCAACAAGATATAAAAGACAAATATAAAGTTGATAAAGTATTTAGTCCAAGTGGCCTTGAAGTAAGAAAAATTAAAACATATAAAAATGATTTAATGACAGCAAAAGAAATATACGAAGAAATAAAAGACTTAGAGCCATTTACTATTGAAGGATATGAAGTAACAGTTAAACATGATGATGAAAAAGAAACGTTCTATATCTTAGATAAGAATATGCTTGATGTAGCTGTTAGAAATACAGTTCTTGCTTTTGTAGATGAAAGCCAATATGAAAAATATTTAAATGGTGAACAAGATGCTGTTAAAGATACTGGTATAGAAATAACTAATATTTATTTAGATGATGAAGTGGTTATTAAGAAAACATATGTACCAACAGATGAACTAATAATAACTGATCAAGATACACTAAGCATGTATTTCTTATTTGGAACAACTAATTTAACTAATAAATATAAAGTTAAATCAACAGATACAATTGAGAAAATTGCTGCTAATAACAAACTTGGAGTATCAGACTTCTTAATAGCAAATCCAGATATAGTTGGAGAAAATGCTTTACTTGCAGTAGGTCAAGAAGTAACAGTTGCTCCAGTTTCACCACTATCTGATATAGTTGTTGAATCATTTGAAACAGAATATCAAACAATTAAATATGAAACAAAACTTGTTTATGATAAAACACTAAATGCAGATCAATCATATGTTAAACAAGCTGGTTCAAATGGACTATCAAAAGTTACATTTGCAACAAAAGAAATGAATGGTAAGATTATTAAAACTGCTCAAGTTAGTAATGAAGTTATAAGAGAAGCAGTTGATAGAATAATGGTTTATGGAGCTAAGAATGTTATCTATTATGGTAATACAACTTATTGGGCATGGCCAACAGTTAAACCATTTAGAATTTCTTCATACTATGGATGGAGAATCCACCCACTTGAAGGAAGAAGCCATTTACATACAGGTGTAGATATTACAGGTACAGCATCAAAGAATATATTTGCTATTCAAAGTGGTACTGTTAAATCTGCTGCAACTGGATGGAATGGTGGAGCTGGAACTAATATTAAAATAGACCATGGTAATGGATACTTATCTCAATATATGCACTTATCAAAACTTCTTGTTAGAACTGGAGATCATGTAGATAAAGGACAATTAATCGGAATCATGGGATGTACTGGTTCCTGCACAGGTACACACCTTCACTTAAGTGTTTATAGAAATGGAGATTTAATGGATCCATTAAAATTATATGAATAATGATAAAGATTATATGTGTAGGTAAAATTAAAGAAGACTATTTAAATAAACTAATAGATGATTATAAAACTAGAATATCAAAATATCATAAGTTAGAAATAATTGAACTAAAAGATAGCGATATTACGAGTGAATCAAATGAGTTATTAAAAGTAATTAATAAGAAAGATTATAACATTCTTCTTGATATAAAAGGAGAAGCAATTGATTCAGTAGGTTTATCACAAATGATAGATAATGTATTTACAAATATTAACTCAAATATATCATTTATTATCGGTGGGTCTAATGGAGTAGATGATAGAGTAAAATCTATTGTTGATAAGAAGTTATCATTTTCTCTTCTTACATTTCCACATGGTTTATTTAGAGGCATACTTCTAGAACAAATATATCGTTCATTTAAAATAATGAATAATGAGAGTTATCACAAATAGTGGTAACTCTTTTTATGATATAATATATTTAGGTGACTTATATGATAGGCAATGATTGGGATGAAGTATTAAAAAGTGTTTGGAATAGCGATGGATTTCATAAGTTTATGAATAAAATCGACAATGAATATAAGAATTATACATGTTTTCCAGAATATGATAATATTTTTAATGCGCTTAAATTAACACCATATAAAGACGTAAAAGTAGTTATACTAGGCCAAGACCCATATCATGGCATAAATGAGGCACATGGGCTTTCTTTTAGTGTTAAACAAGGTGTTAAGATGCCACCAAGTTTAAAAAATATTTATAAAGAATTAAAAGATGATTTAGGAATAGATAATGGGGATATTACTGATTTAACTCCATGGGCTAAAGAAGGAGTATTGCTACTTAATAGCATTCTAACTGTTAGAAAGGATAGTCCATTATCTCATAAAGATTTAGGTTGGCAATTGCTTACAGATCATATAATTAAATTATTAAACTTAAAAGAAGAACCTGTAGTGTTTATTCTATGGGGTAACTTTGCAAGAAGTAAAAAAGTTTTTATTACAAATAAAAAACACTTAATAATTGAAAGTGCTCATCCAAGTCCATTTTCAGCAAGTAATGGATTCTTTGGAAGTAAGCCATTTTCAAGAACAAATGAATTTTTAAAAAAGAACAAAATAAAGGAAGTGGATTTCACACTTCCAAATCATTATTAAAATTACTTTCAAGTTCATTTCCTTCAATTAATGTATCTATGTTATATTTCTTAACTTTAGATATTAAATTGTAAGGGAATTTTTTTATCATGTCATTATATATTAATGTATATTTATTGTGATAACTTCTAAGTGAAACAAGAAGTATTTCGTTTTTATTACATTCACTAAGTGTTTCTTTAAAAGCCTTAGTTTCTTTTACTTTAGCATTATCTTCTTTTATATGACCAATTTCTTTAAAACACTTATTAAGTAGTTTTTCATCTTTATAAGAACTTAGGTCATTTTCATCAATCTTTTTTGCTTGATCAAATACTTTACTATCAACTTTATATTTTGATTGAGTCATATCTATTAATTTAATAATAAATTCATATTTCTTTTTGTATTTGTCTTGGCATTCAGCTTCAGATGTATCAAGTCTTGATTTGATATGATTTAATTTATCGCTAAAGTTTTTAAACAATATAAACATTAAGGATATAAAAACTATAATAGAATCTATTACTATTAATATTATGTTTAGTTTCGTCATATAACCACATCCTAGATACAATTATAGCATTTTTATTATTGTTTTTATAGTACTAAAATGAAAAATATATTATAATTGATATAGAGAATGGAGGATATTATGGATATAACAGTCGGTGTATCTAATCATCATGTTCATTTAACTAGAGAGGACCTAGATAAATTATTTGGTCCAGGATATGAACTTCATAATAAAAGAGATTTAGTACAAATAGGGCAGTTTGCAGCAGAAGAAACTGTTACATTAAGCCGTAATGGTAAGACTCTAGAACATATTAGAATTATTGGCCCATGTAGAAATTATACTCAAGTAGAACTTTTAGATAGAGATAATGATTACTTTGGTATTAAGGCTCCAACTAGAACTAGTGGGGACTTAGAGGGTAGTGAAACTATGACTATTACAGGCCCATATGGAAGTATTGAAGCAGTAGAGTCTACAATTGTAGCAGACACTCATATTCATATGTCAGCAGAAGATTTAGTAACTTTTAATCAAACAAAAGGAAATACTGTAAAAGTGTTATTTGAAAACAATGTTGAATATGAAAATGTACATATTAAATCAGATCCAACATGTAGATTAGAATTACATATAAATAAAGACATAGCAGAGCCTCTTGGAATAGAAACAGGAATGAAGGTGAAGATATGCTAAGCGTTAGCCATGTTACAAAATACTATGACAAATTTAGAGCAGTAAATGATGTTTCGTTTGATATTAAAGAAGGAGAAATATTTGGACTTCTTGGTGTTAATGGAGCAGGAAAAACAACTACTTTTAGAATGATTATGGGACTTTTAGATAAAACAGAAGGTTCAATTACATTAGATGGAAAAGAAATTGACTATTCTGTTACGGATAAAATAGGATTCTTAACAGAAGAGAGAAGTTTACTTCTAAATAAAACTGTTCTTGAACAAGCACTATATTATGGAGTACTAAAAGGGCTTACTAAAGAAGAAGTAGTTGATAGACTTGATGAATACTTAAAAGAATTTAATATTGAAGAATATAAAAACAAAAAGATAAAAGAGTTATCAAAAGGTAATCAACAAAAAATACAATTCATATTAAGTGTTATTAACAAACCAAAATTATTAATACTTGATGAACCATTTAGTGGCCTAGACCCAATAAATGTTGAAATGTTTAAGAAAGTAATATTAAGACTAAAGAAAGAAAATACAATAATTATATTCTCATCACATATGATGGAACATATTGAATACTTCTGTGATTCACTTATTATTCTTGTTAAAGGTAGTGTTGTTTTGGAAGGAAAATTATCTAAAATAAAAGAAGACTATAGAAAGAAGAATATTAAAGTAATAGCAGACTTAGATCCAGAAGCATTTAAAAAGTTAAAGGGTGTAGTTGAGGTTACTAAAAATAAAGATGAATATAATATAAAAATAGAAGATATTTCATATGTTAATAGTGTATTTAAAGCACTAAGTAAGTGTAAGAATGTTACTAAGTTTGTAGTTGAAGAACCAACTTTAAATGAAATATTTATTGATAAAGTAGGTGAAGCATATGAAGAATAAATTTAGATTTTTATTATCAGAAGGTTTAAAAAAGAAATTTGGAACAAAGGCATTTAAAATAGTTAATATTTTACTTGCTGTTATAATAATCGGAGTAATTAATATAGATAGTGTTATTAGATTCTTCGGAGGAGACTTTGATGAACCAATAAACATTTATATTGTTGATGAAGTTGGTATTAGTGATGAGTTAGAAACTATTATTAATACAAGTTATATGGATATACTTAAAAACTATAATTCAACTATTGCTAAGACTGATAAGTCTTTAGATGAATTAAAAGATTTTATTAAAGAGGAAGAAAATGGAGACATCATTATTCATACTATGAATGTTGATAATCCTACTTATGAAAATGTATTTAATGTAGAACTTATTTCTTATGAAGGAATAGACGCAATACTATATGCAAATATAGTAAATGCTATTAATACAACTAAAATAGGAAAAGCTATGAGCATGGCTGATATCGATCAAGAACTACTTAATAGTATTTATAAAAACGTAGAAATAAGCAGAATAATGCTAAGCGATGATGCTAAAGAAAATGAAGAGTTTATGGAAATTATAGGCTCTATTATTACAGCGGCATTTGTTGTTCCATTCTTCTTGCTTATCACACTAATAATTCAAATGATTGGTGCTGAAATAAATGAAGAAAAAACATCAAGGAGTATGGAAGTTATAATTTCAAGTGTTAGCCCTGAAACACACTTTATGTCTAAGATATGTTCTGCTAATATATTTGCAATATCTCAAGGAGCATTACTTCTTGTTTATGCACTTATTGGTGGAATCATAAGAGCAAATACAAGTGGAATTGGAGATGTTATGAATACTGCAATGGCAGAAAGTACTGAAAGTATTGGAAGTATAAATGGTTATATTTCTATGTTTGTTCAAAGTGATGTAGCATCTAAATTACTTCTTGGAATTCCATTCTTTATTATATTAATAGTACTTAGTTTCCTTGCTTATTCATTATTCATTGGAATACTAGCAAGTGTTACTACTAGTATGGAAGACTATAATCAAATTCAAACTCCAGTTATGATATTCTTAATGGCTGGTTATTTCCTAGCAATATATGCATCAGTTTTCCAAGGAAGTTCATTTATTAAATTCCTATCATTCATACCATTTATTTCTGGTATTGTCTCCCCTGTATTATATACTTTGGGTCAGATTACAATTTGGGGATTAATAATATCAATTGTACTATTAATGATTGTATGTTTCTTACTTTATAAGTATGGTATGAAAGTATATAAAGTTGGAATATTAAATTATTCATCTGCTAATTTGTGGAAGAAAATATTTAAAGCATTAAAGAGTTAAAAATAACTCTTTTTTATTTACAAAAAAATACTCGTGTGTTAATATATTGACTTACAGGGTGAGTTTAATGGAAATCGAAAAACATATAATAGTAGATACAGAACCAGCGTCATTTTTCAAAGAATATTTAGATCAAGGTTTTACTGGAATGTGTTATAAAACAGAAGATGGAAAAGTATATAAACAACTACACAATGATTTAATAGATGTAGGGCTTTTAAGATACTTATCACATATTAAAATGGATAATTTTGCCTTTCCAGAAACTCTTGTTTATCAATATGAAAGAAAAAAAGAAAACATACTTGGTTATTTAATGCCATTTATGGAAGGACCTAGTATTAAAGATATTGATCCTAATATAAATATGCTTGATTTGATTGAAAGTATTGAAAGAGCTGAAATGAATATATATGAGTTATCTAAGTATGGTGGAGTTCAAATGGATGATGTAAATCCAAGTAATGTTATATTCTCACCAGATAAAGAAATCAAATTCATTGATACGGATCTTTATGATTATTTTCCATCAGAAGAAGAATATGAAATATTTAAACTTAATATAAAAGAATTTGGAAACTTAATTATGTGTTTATATGCAGATGGATTTCCATTTACAAATGACAGAATAAATGAAATGTGGTATAAATGTGTAAGAAATGGAAGAGCAAGACCATCAATTATACTATATGAATTATATAATGAATTACAAAATAATTTTGATAAAGTAAATACAATGGGTGAATTCAAAAAAGGAATTGAATTATTAAAAAGACAAAGGTAAGGGAGGTCGTTATGACAGAAGAATATATGAATTTTATCAAAAATAATTATGAACCATGGTGTAAGGAAGAAGACGAGTGGATTAGAAAATATAATGAAAGAGTAAGAAAGTATATAGAAGATCAAAAACGTGCAAAAGAATTATTAAAAGACAAGAATGTTCAAGAATTTGCTGATCTAATTGATTATAAATTTGAACCAAAAGAAATAAGACATTATAGTGATGAAGAAAAATTTTTACGTTTCTTACAATATCATTCTTTAATACTTGATTCATTTGCTTTAAATGCAAAAAAAGATCCATATAGAATCTTAGTTTATACAGAAACAAGAAGTTCTTTATTTGGGCATGGCGCAGTTGATGATGTGTATTGTTATCTTGAAAATCCATGTGCACTTGAAATCGTAACTGATACAAGATTTAGAAAACATTCACGTTTAAAATTTCTAGAAAAAAATAGAGATAGAATCATATATCCAGAAGAAGGAGAGTCATTTAAAGACATAAAATATTTTTATAAAGTTCAAGAAGAATATCTAAAATGTGCTTTTGAATCTGATCAAGATAAAGCATTTAAATTAGTTTTAAATAGATATGGAAGAAAATAAACCCAAGAATTAATCTTGAGTTTATTTTTTTTAAATTATCAATTGACACAAATATTTAAAAATTATATAATTAAATTGACATAGCAATATGTCACGAATACTTCATTGAAGTATTCAACCAAAACCCCCTGAGAGAGCATGAATCAAAGTGCTCTCATTTTTTTTGCATTGTAATTTTAATTATTATGTAGTAGTATATTAACTTATCAAAGGGAGAAGATATAATGAGAAATGATAAACTATTATTTAAATATTATGAAATATTTAGTGAGGCTTGGTATGACGCTAAGGATGATGTTAAATTTGCTAGAAAGGAAGCTGCCATAGAATATGCTAAGAGTTCTACTGGATATTTCCCACCATATGGACTTTATGAAATATCTTTATTTGAACTTGAGGATGGAACTGTAGAAGAAAAATCAAACTTTATTGGTAAAATTCCAAATCAAAAAGTGAGAACAGTAGAGTACTATATATCTTGTTATGTTGATGGAAAGCCAAAACTACACAAAGTTACTGTTAATCTAAATGATAATAATAAACTTGATTATACATATGAATATGCAGATAAAGAGGAAGTACTTTTAAAAAGAACTAGATAATTACATCTAGTTTTTATTTTAATAATTCTATAAATTTTTTAACAATTATATTATTTCTTCTATTTGGATCTATTAAACATACTAGATCCTTTTCTTCTAATGTGAATTTTGTTTTTAGTTCAAATAGTTCATTGTTATCTAATTTATTTTGAACATATTCTTTTACTACAAGTCCAACTCCAAGACCACCTTGAGCACATTCTTCAACTATTATATCGTTTCCAATTTCCATTAATGGATGTATTACTAAGTTATTTGTTTTACAAAACTTATCAAAGTTTTTTCTATTACTAGCTGTGAATGGAAGTAGTATTAATGGAAGAGTTTCTAGGTCTTTTTTACTAATAACTTTATCTTTGTATTCACTGTCTTTGTTAACTACGAGAATATCATGTAGTTTTTTAATATATATAATGTCATAGTTATCTGGAACATTATTTGGTAGGTGAGTAAATACTATATCTACTAGTCCTAGTTGTGCTCGCTTAATGAGTTCTGGTGTAACAACAGTATGAACCATTATGTTTATATTTGGATATAATTTGTGAAATTCTTTAATATATGGCATTAGGTATCTTTGCATAATTGTATTTCCTGCTCCAATATTAATAATGCCTTGTTCCATATTATTAAGATTGTTTAAGTCTTGTTCTGCTGATACTATTAAGTCCATTGATCTTTTGATTTTATCAAATAGAAGTTCTCCAGCAGCATTTAAGGATACACCATCATTTTTTCTATTAAATAATACTGTACCAAGGTCTCTTTCAAGTGTTTTAATTGCTTTACTAACAGCAGGCTGGGAAATCATTAGCTCACTAGCTGCTTGCGTAATATTTCCATTTTTAGCAACATAATAGAATGTTTTATATAGTTCTAAATTTGTTTTCATAATTCCTCCATAACTAAAAGTTATAACAGATATAAAAAATATGTATTTTTATTATAGCATCTTTTACATTATAATACAAACTTGTTTGCAGGGCTCAGTCAAACAGAATCAGGTTAAGGAGGGTTTTAGATGGAAATGTCTATGTTAGAAAAACTTAAAGAAGCAAGAAGAGACAGTAATGTGGAATATGTTGATTTCTTTAATGATGGTACTAAGGGAAAAGACATTCATAAATATGTCAAAGATAAAACTAAGTATCCATTAAAGTGGTCAATAGATGATCTTATGAGAGTCTTAGCTGGAGCTTCTTCTAGTTATAGCGCAGACGGAGAATTCGATACTATTAGTATGGATGTACTAATGGGATTAATGTTTAAGGCTGAAGATGTAGATGATGACTTAAATATTAAACCAGGTGCTAAACCAGAAAGTAAAATGGTTCGTTATACTATCGGAGATGTTAATAGTTACTTAGATGGTGAACAAACTAATACTACTGAATACAACAGATACAGAATATATGATGGATATGTTGGATATAATGATTTAGTAAAATACATTCGTAAGAATGGTTTAGAATTCAATGGACCAAAATCATTTGAAGAATTTAAGGAAGCAATTCTATCAGGTGAAACATTCGATATTAGTATTAATGCAGTTTTTCAAAAAGAAAAAAAGTTAGTAAGAAAACTTTAATTCGAAGAAAGAGGCTATTTTAAGCCTCTTTTTTATTTTTATGTTATAATAATAATCTAAATTGGAAGTGGTTATATGGTTAAAATTAATAAAGATCTATTTAGTCTTAATAATGAATATTCTTTTTATAACATAGCAAATATTGTTAAAGACTATAAAAAGAATAATAAAGATAAAAAAGTAATATCTCTAGGAGTAGGAGATGTATCAAGACCAATTGTTAAGAGTGTAATAGAAGAAATGCATGGTGCTGTTGATGATTTATCTAATATGGATACATTTAAAGGGTATGGTGCAAGTAATGGGTATGATTTCTTAAAATCAATTATTCTAGAAAAAGAATATGATAATAAGTTTGGTTTAGATGAAATATATATATCAAATGGTACTAAGAGTGATGTTACTAATATATTAGAGTTATTTGATATTGATTCTAAGATTTTAATAACTGATATATCTTATCCAATATATAAAGATGGATCTTCTTGTTTAAATAGAAAAGTATATTATGCAGATACTGATGATAACTTTAAACCAACAATTCCTAAAGAAAAGTATGATATTATTTACATATGTTCTCCAAATAACCCAACTGGATTAAATTATACACACGAAGAATTAAAATCGTGGGTAGATTATGCAAAAAAGAACAATTCTATTATACTTTATGATAACGTATATACTGCTTTTATAGAAACAGATACTCCAAAGTCTATTTATGAAATAGAAGGATCAAGAAGCGTTGCTATTGAGTTTAGAAGTTTTTCTAAAACAGCAAGCTTTACTGGTGTTAGATGTTCATATTATATTATTCCAAATGAAATATATGATGGAGTAAATGATTTATGGAAAAAAAGAACTATTAATAGATTTAATGGAGCTGATTATATTGCTCAAAAGGGAGCATATGCTACATATAAAGAAAAAGCACAAAAAGATATTAAAGAAAATATTAAGTATTATAAAGAAAATGCTAAATTATTAATAAATGCATTTAAGAAATATAACTTTGAAGTAACAGGTGGAATTGATTCACCTTACTTATGGGTTAAGATTAATAATGATATGAATTCATTTGAGTTCTTTAAGTTTTATTTAGAAAAACTAAATATAGTAATTGTTCCTGGTATTATTTTTGGTAAAAAAGCAGATAAATACTTTAGAGCATCTGCTCTTGCTAGTAGAGAAGTAATAGAAGAAGGAATAGAAAGGATGAAAAACTATTATGAAAAAAATATATAATTATTTGTTAATCATTAGTATTATTCTTGCTATAGTACTTGGGTTATATTGCAAAGAACTCGTTAATTCTATTTCTTTTATTGGTACTATTTATATTAACCTTCTTAAGTTTATGATCTTTCCAATAATTCTATCTACTATTGCAGTAACAATATATAATTCTAAAAAGAATAAAAGTAAGATTCTTCCAAAAACAATTATTACTTTTATAATTATGTTTTTATTAACATTTATAATAACATCTATAATCGTATTATTAATTAATCCTACTAGTAATTATTCATTTATAAGTACAGAGTGGGGTGGTAGCATTACAAGTATTAAGTTTACTGATATTATTGTTAATATACTCCCAACAAATATAATAAATGTAATTGAAAATAATTCATTATTTCCACTTATTATCATTTCTGTATTAATTGGATTATTAGCACATAAAGTAGAGCATGGAGAGAATGTTATAAATGTTCTTGATGGTATTAAGAATATATCATTTAAAATACTTGAACTAATTATGTATATAACACCATTTGCTATTATTTCATTACTTGGTGGGGCTATTGCAAATTATGGAACTTATATAATAAAAACTGGTGGCAAATATATACTTATGGCATATTTGTGTTCAGTTATTGTAATGTTACTTGTAATGATATTACCAGTATGGATAATTGCTAAGATAAACCCTATTACATATATTAAAAAAGTATCTAAATTATGGTTACTTACAATAACAACATGTTCATCTTCTGCAACACTTCCAACGACAATAAAAGTATGTAATGAAGACTTAGGTATTCCTGAAAGTATTACAAATATAACTGTTCCTCTTGGATGCACAATACATATGTGTGGTGGGGCAGTATCTTTTGCTCTTCTTGGAATATTTTGTTCAAACCTATATGGAGTTCCGCTTACAATAACAACATACCTTTTAATGATGTTTTATTCACTATTTATTAACATGGCAGCACCAGGTATACCAAACGGTGGAATAGTAATAGGCGCAACATATTTATCTATTCTTGGAATTCCTCTTACATTTATTGGCTTTTATAGTAGCATTTATAAACTTTTAGATATGGCATATACAACTCTAAATGTAACAGGGGACGTAACAGCAAACGTAATTATTACTAAATTAAGTAACAAGTCAAAATAATGACTTGTTTTTTTATAGTAATATTAATGTTATTATGTTATACTTTATTATAGTAAGGAAGTGTTTAATATGGTATGTCCACATTGCGGCGCTAATAACGTTGAAGGAGAGGTAAATTGTTCTTATTGCAAATCAAGTTTAACTGGGCAAGATTCTCCAGTTGTAACAGAAAACGAAACAGTTACAAATAACTCTCCAATAATAGAAGAAAAACCAAAAAAGAATAATAAGGGATTAATTATATTAGTTCTTGGATTAATAGTAATAGGAGTTGCTGTTTTTGTACTATTTAATAAAGATAAAAAGAATGATACCCCAACTGATACAAATCCTAGTAATACAAATACACCAGTTGTAGGAGGAGACTTTACTATAGCTGTTTTAGGTCAAGAAAATCATGGAAAAACAGCTTTAACTTCTGCTATTACTAAAAAGTATGGAGATTTTAAAGATGAAAAGACTTTAGAAAAAGCACAAGAGATAAATGTTAATGGAGTAAAGTATAATGCATCAATAGTAGAATATCAAACTGAAAATAGAACTTATACTTTATATGATTTTCCAACTAACGAAGATATAAAAACTGCTCTTACTCCTGGCAATATAGAAATAAATGGAGCAATATTAGTAGTTGATGCTACAAATGGACCAATGACACAAACTCGTGAACATATTGAATTGTTAGAGAAAATGGGTGTTGAAAGACTTGTGGTATTTATGAATAATTGTGATAAAGTAAGTGATCCGGAATTATTAAAGTTAGTTGAAACTGAAATAAGAGACTTAATAAGCGAATATCATTTTGATAAAAATTATATACCAGTTATAATGGGATCTGCTTCTCTTGCACTCGGTGGGGATGCAATTTGGGAAGAACGCATTGATGAACTTGTAAAAGCACTTGATAGTATGATAATTTCAGCATATGTTGTTCCAGATATAGAAATAAGTGAATAAAAAAGAGGTTTTATAAACCTCTTTTTGTTTCGTCTCTTAAATTCTCCGATTCTTCTATTTCGTCATCAATTCTTTTTATGTATTCTCTTAAAGTAGGATCCGAAATTGTTTTTGATTCATTTTGATTTGATTTTAAAAATTCATCATTTTCTAAATCTTCTATTTTTTTATCAAGTCTATTTAAAGAATAACTAGCAGTAGGAGCAGAAGGTTGTTTTGCTTCTTCTTGCTTTTCTTCTACTGGTTTGAATTTGCTATTTTGAGCTTTGTCATTTTTTACTAATGTTAGATAATCATTAACCATATCAGTTAATAGTTTTTTGCTTGCTTGATCTAATCTATCAATGAATAGGCCACGATTCAAAAGCATTTGTAATTTAATTCTTATTTTAGTATATTTATCAAATTCTTCTGGATTATTTAATTTTCTTGCTTGAAAATGTACTAAACTTATTTTTGATATTAACTCATTTACTTTAGGATCTATTTTTATTTCTACATTTTCTTTTTCTCTTTGTCCAAAATTTTTACTAGCAAATTTTATATATTCATCTTTTGCTTCTTCTAATTGTCTAAGAGAAAATCTACTTGTAGAAAACCTAAACTCATCAAAATATTCAGGTACTCTATTCATTATTCTATATTCTTGTTGTCTTAATTCACTTCTATCCATTCCTCTATAAGTTTCTCTTAGAATGTCTGGAAGTTCATATTCTAATCTATTAAGACCTTTTCTTATTGCCATTTTAAGAAGGTTATCTATTTCATCTTTAATTTTATCAACATTTAATCTTCTTACTACAAAAGGGTCATTTGTTTGTTTTAACTCATCATATGTTCTTCCAAAATATTTTCTTATGATACCTAATATTTCATATTTAGTTTCACTAACCCCATTAAAAAATCTAGATGTGTAAGTAGTCTGAGTCATTCTTCTTAATAGTGCAAAAGTTTCTTCTAAATAACCTTCCATATATGTATCAATTTTATTTGTAATTTCTTTTGCTATCTCATCAATTCTCTCATCCATAGAATATCACCTATTATAAGAATATCATTATTAAATATATGTGTTCAATATTTTAAATATAATTTGACATTGTTTATAATTCCTATTTTTTGTTGACTATTTGATGTTTTTGAACTATAATATACTCACTTTTTCTAAGGGGGTTTTAGATGAAAAAAGGTTATATTTTAAAAAGAATATCAATGAAAGGGACAGCAATTCTATTAAGTGGCGCCTTAGCATTATCTGCATCTGGTTGTGGTTCATATAAGTCATCATCAGCTAATTCAAATATTAAGTATGATACTATAGATACTATGAATGAAGAATTAGCAATTAATGGTATAGAACAAACTTTAAACATACCAGGTGAGGATTTTAAACTTGAAGTTAATTACAGATGCATACTTGAAAATAAATCAAAATGGACAGTTACAGCTGATAAAGAAATATATATGGATATTAATACTATTGGACTTCCTGATGATTATCAAGTATTTATAGATAATGTACATATGGATGCTACTATTAGAAGTTATTTTCAATCAGTTGATGGAATCACACAGGATTCTATGGATGATAGAATTCATAATTCTCAAATGTTAGGTTTTCCAGTAAATGATAAAATCTCATATAGTAATATATTTTGTATTGAGGGTCAAAACGAATCATTTATACAAGGTTCAATACATGGATTTAATGGTTTAGTATCTGGAACTATTGAGGAAAGAAGATTCCGTGAGTCTGATTATTTATCTAAGGGAGTTTATGCTAATAAAATTAGCTCTGTTATAGATTTAATTATTGTTTACTCAGATGGAAGTATGCGCTGTGTAGCAGTGCCATCAAACATTCAGGTAACAGTATGGCCTTTTGTTAGATATGTATCTTCAGACGAAGATGAAGAAGACATATATCGCTATTATTATTATGATAATAAAAAAGGCGAAGTTTTTTATAAAAATATTACTGAAAGCGAATATCTTGAATTAACTGGTTCTAAGTCAGACCAATTAAAATTGAAAATTGATTAGTCCAAGTAATTGGACTTTTTATTTGTATATGTGACATCATCCTCATGGTATCCAATATTTACATTTCTAATTACAAAAGCACCAGTTCTATTAGCTTTATTACTATTACCATATACGTACTCTTCTTTAGCAATATCAAGTATTCTCAGTATATGATATTAAAGTAGAAGACTACTACATTAATACAATATTTAAAAATGATAATGAATTTACAAAATTCATTAGTACATTAAAAAATAGAAGCAATTATAACTTTGGTGTACCATTATCATCAAGCGATACAATACTAACATTATCAACATGTGGTAATGGGGGTGCCACAAGAACTGTATTGCATGCTAAATTAATAGAGGAATAGTTTATCTATTTCTTTTTAATTGTTTTAAAAATATGTTATAATTATTAAGAATAATAGGTGATAAAATGAAATGGTTAAAATTCTTTTTATTTGTTTTTTTGCTTTTCCCTTTTGCGGTATTTGCTGAAGAGGATTTAACTATTTCTAAAGTAGAAAAAGTTGATATTAAAGGTAGTAGCGAAGAAATATCAGCGCCTATAATAGAAAATGATACTATTAAATTAAATATTAAAATGTATGATGTAGAAGATTCTGTTACTTATAAAATTACTATAAGCAATAATAGTAATAATGACTTTTCTATAGATGTTAATGATATGATAGAAGAAAGTTCACCATATATTGATTATAAATTGAGTTTGGTTGCTGATTCAAATGAATTAAAAAGTAAGGCAAGTGGTGAACTATTATTAAAAGTAACTTATATAAAAGAAGTTGGTAGGGGTTTAATAAATGCTAATAATAAATTTGATGCATCTAATAGTTTTAAAATAAAACTTAGTGGAGAAACATTAACTACTCAAAATACAACAGAAGATAAAATAATTAATCCAAAGACATCAGATAATACTAGTACTACTATATATATGTGTGCTGGGGCTTTTTTATCACTAATAGTTTTATTAATTATAAAATATAGAATTAATAATAATATAATGGTAATTATATCTGCTTTATTAATTCCTGCGTTTTTATTTATTCCAGTTGTATATGCAGAAGTTACTTGGAACTTTAATGTAGAAGCAACCATTGAAATAGAATATAGACCAACTTTAAATGAAACAATTATTGGTATATCAAAAGATAATGAATGTATGGCAAAGTATGAAGGAGAAGTAACTGATGAAGTAGGGGTTACTAAAACAGCTGAAAATGTATATATTGATAAATGTATAGATCAAAGAAATGTTATATTTGCTGGTTTTTGTTGGCAGGTAATACGTACAACTGAAACTGGAGGAACAAAACTTGTATATAATGGTGAAGTAGTAGATGGTAAATGTGAAAGTACTCGTGGTGAACATATAGGAATAGTTGGTACTGAAATAAGATATTTAAATGATCTTGAAGCAACTGCAGTTGATTTAAGTGATGAATATTTATATGGTTCAACATTTACATATGATAAAACGAATAAAACATTTAAATTAGTTGATACAAGTTTAGGAACATGGAGTGATTCAACATATGAAAATTTATTAGGTAAATTTACTTGTATGAGTAAAAATGATACTTGTACAAAACTATATAATGTTAATTCATATGGTGATGATAAAATAGCATTTACATCATCATATAGAATAGATAATACTAATTATGCTCAAATAGGAACAACTCCATTTAATGGTAGTGATAGAAGCCCAGCTCTTTCTGGTTATATGTTTAATAAAGTTTATAATTATCAATGGAAATATGTTGGTGGAGGAACATATTATAAATTTGCAGATTCAGTTACATATAATGATGGATATTACACTTTATCAGGAAACAAATATGATATTAGAAGTATGGCAAGTGGAATGGTGAAAAATTATCATTATACATGCTGGAATAGTAGTGGAGAATGTAATAATGTAGCTTATGTTTTTCAAACTAGTTCAACTGAAGCATATTATATATTATTATCTAATGGAGAAACTATTACAGATGCTTTAGATGGAATGTTATTTGGTGATGATGTAAATATATATAATTCATCAATAAAAGCAATAATAGATGCTTGGTATAGTCAAGAATTATCAAGCTATAAAAACTATTTAGAAGATACAGTATTTTGCAATGCTCGAAATGCACGTGATATAGGAGGTTGGAATCCAAATGGTGGAGATACAGCAAAAACTAGAACAATAGAGTTTAAAAACTCTACACCATTTAGAAGAGATTTATCATGTCCAAATATAACAGATCAATTTGCAATAAGTAATAATAAGGCAAAATTAAAGTATCCAGTTGCATTAATGGCAGAAGAAGAAAACTATAATTTATCACCTTCAGATTCTTTAGAATCACCAACTTTAGCTTTAGTTAGTACAAACTTTGATTATTGGACTATGTCACCTTATTATTTTCTTAATATGGGTATGTATATGAATGCTGTTAATCCTAATGGAACTAGTAGTGTTACAGCAACTTATGCTGTTGCAGGTGCACGCCCTGTTATTTCACTTAAATCAAATGTTGTTATATTATCTGGTACAGGTAGTGAAGCAAACCCTTGGAATGTTAAGCAAACAAAAACAAATTAAAAAGTGTTTTATAAACACTTTTTAATTTATAATCTTTTTCTAATTCAAAATATTATTTAGACTTATTAAGCTTGCTCTCTTCCCCCTGAAGAGAGCAAATTGTTCAAAATAAAACATATACGTTTGTATATGTTTTTAATTAAGTGTTGCATCAATTGTTTTAGTACATTTAGTTCCACTTAGTGTATATCCGTCTGGACAAGTATATCTCTTTTCATGCAATGGTATACATCTATATTTAGTTTCTGATCCAAGGCTTATTACTTGAATAGAACCATAACCACTTGGACAATTAGTTGAATCTGTATCATAACCCTCTGATAGGTTAACACAGTATTTATCTCTTGGAATTCCTTCATTTGAATAATCATAAGTATTTGGAGGACATTCATAGCTTGCATTAATAACACTTGTACATTTAGTACCACTTAATGTATATCCATTTGGACAACTGTATGATGACGCTGGTTTTGTTGTAGTTGTAGTAGGTCTTGTTGTAGCTTTAGTTGTTTTTCTTGTTGTGGTAGTTGTTCTTACAGTAGTTGTAGTAGTGGTGGTTGTTTGTGTTGTTGTAGGATTTTCTTCTGTTGGTAATTCTTCCTCTTCTTGTTTTTCTTCATCATCGTTTTCAATTTCAATTTTTTCATTTTTTTCTGTTGTTTTATTATTATCCATTTCTATTTTATTAGATTGTTTATTAACTGAAATAATAGTGAATAATAATATAATTAATAATATTATTAAAGCAATTATAATTATTACTATTGTTTTCTTTTTCTTCATATAATAACCTCTATTTAAATATTATCATAAAAAAGTATAAGTATGTTGAATTATGTTTTTTTAATGTAATTGTTTACATTTTGAATAAAAATATTTAATTTTTTCCTTTTTTGTATATAGGTTAAAAACCCGTGTTATAATGTTTGCGAAAAAGGAGGAATTATGGAAGAATTTAAAAATGGAATAGAAAGGTTAGAGAATGTTATTGGAGCTGATTTAGGGAGTATTATGGGTATTTTAAATATAATAGATATTCCATATTCAAAAGATATTATTGAACTTAGATTTGGCCTTAGAGATGGAGTAGAGCATACACTATTTGAAGTTGCTGACATGATAAAAGGGAAAGAGGAAAGTAAGAATTTTATTGAAAGATATCAAGATAGTATTAAGGGTATTGGTATTAAACCAATATTTGGACAGTGGAATGCAGAAGCAGTAAGAAAGAGTGAAGCAACTATTATACATATAATAAGGGAAATTATTAAAAAATAAGGAAGATACATCTATAATTGATGAGTCAATAAATGAAAGAAGAAAAAGAGATAGGATAAAAGTTATTAATGAAAGTGAAGAAGTAAAGAAAAATAGGCATATTCTTTTACTTGCACTTCTTAGTGGGTCTGATAATAAATCATCTTATAGTGATTTAATGCCTTGGGAAGAGGAAACTAAAAAGAGTGGGTATGAAGACTTCAATTTTGAAGAAGAACTAGAAGAAAATGATTGTTATTTTGATGATGATAAATAATAGTATTCATTCAAAACTAACAAATTAAAAAGTAACTTTAAAAGTTACTTTTTTAATTAGTTATTTCATCTATTTTTCTTCTTAAATCAGAAGCAGTATTTAATATACTATTAGATAAATTATTAATATTTAATACACTATTATTAGATGAATTACTTTGAGATGCTGATCTTTGAGTAAAGTATCCAGGATTAGAAGTTCCACCATCTATATGAGCATATGTTGCATCTATATAACTAGAGTTAAATGTTGTGCCAGCTCCACCAACTAATGATGTACAACCACTAAACATACCACCTGAATTAGTAACATTAGTTGTATCAAAACTATTAGAAACATATATTGTCTTCAAATATCTGCTATTAGCAAACATATTACCCATATTTGTTACATTTGAGGTGTCAAATTTATCTCCTAAATCCAATGTAAATGAAGTATTACTATATCCCGCATTATAAAACATAGACTGCATGTTTGTTACGTTTGAAGTATCAAATTTATTACCTAAATTTAAAGTGAAGGATGTATTCTTATACCCTGTATAAGAATACATAGAACTCATATCTGTTACTTTTGAAGTATCAAATTTTTCCCCTAAATCTAAAGTGAATACTGTACTATTATATCCTGTAAAATAAAACATATTAATCATATCTGTTACATTTGATGTATTAAATTTGCCTCCTAAATCTAAAGTGAATATTGTACTATTATATCCTGTATTAGAAAACATATAACTCATATCTGTTACTTGTGATGTGTCAAATTTTTCTCCTAAATCTAAGGTGAAGGTTGTACTACTATACCCTGTTTGCCTAAACATATTACCCATTTTTGTTACACTCGATGTATCAAATTCATCTCCCAAATCTAAAGTGAATAATGTACTATTATATCCTGTATTAGAAAACATATCGTGCATAACTGTTACATTTGAGGTATCAAATTTTTCTCCTAAATCTAAAGTGAAAATTGTACTACTATATCCTATACTACGAAACATTCCAAGCATTGTTGTTACGTTTGAAGTATCAAATTTTTCTCCTAAATCTAAAGTGAATACTGTACTATTATATCCTGTAAAATAAAACATATTACTCATATCTGTTACATTTGAGGTATTAAATTTATCTCCCAAATCTAAAGTGAATACTGTACTACTATATCCTGTATCCTGAAACATAGAACTCATATCTGTTACTTTTGAGGTATCAAATATTTCTCCTAAATTTAAAGTGAAGGATGTATTATTATACCCTGTATAAAAAAACATATAACTCATATTTGTAACATTTGAGGTATCAAATTTTTCCCCTAAATCTAAGGTGAAAATTGTACTACTACGTCCTATACTCCAAAACATTCCATACATTGTTGTTACTTGTGAGGTATCAAATTTTTCTCCTAAATCTAAAGTGAAAGTTGTACTATTATATCCTGTATTATAAAACATATAACTCATATCTGTTACTTTTGAAGTATCAAATTTTTCTCCTAAATCTAAAGTGAATACTGTACTATTATATCCTGTATTAGAAAACATATATTTCATATTGACTACATTTGAGGTATCAAATTTTTCTCCTAAATCTAAAGTGAATACTGTACTACTATATCCTGTATCCTGAAACATAGAACTCATATTTGTTACGTTTGAGGTGTCAAATTTTTCTTCTAAATCTAAGGTGAAGGTTGTACTATTATACCCTGTATAAAAAAACATATCGTGCATATCTGTAACTTTTGAGGTATCAAATTTTTTCCCTAAATCTAAGGTGAAGGTTGTACTACTATACCCTGTTTGCCTAAACATATTACCCATTGTTGTTACACTCGATGTATCAAATTTATCTCCCAAATCTAATGTGAATACTGTACTATTATATCCTGTATAATAAAACATATAACTCATATCTGTTACGTTTGAAGTATCAAAATTATTCATTCCATTTAATGAATCTAAATTCACTAAATTCCTAAACAAATGATTTCCACTAGAAGCATATATTGTACCATTTGCCCCAATAGTCATTTCATATTTATTGTTTGAATCAACATCTGTTACCCATGCTAATACCATTCCATCTTGATCTTTACTTACATCCCAGCAATTTGTCCCATTTGCAGTATGACTACCAATACTATTAGCAAATGTTATACTTTCTATATCTTGCTTTTTAATATTTGTTCTTAAATAATTTGTTGTTTGTGTTCCTGATGTACCATTCATTAATATAGCATCTTTAACTAAATATGCGCTTTCAACTCCATTTGTTGTTTCTTTATAAATTGAATAACTTGCAGGAATACTATTTACATTTCCTGTTATTGCATAACCTGTTCCTCTTGATGATTTTATAATACCATCATAGAAATTAAATATACCACCAGTAGATACTGTTATTGCACCATAATTTGATGTTGTATCTGTACAAGTAATTGATGGAGAAGATACACTTACAGTAGAATCATTTGTACCTAAAGTAAATGTAGCACCAGATGATACTTGTACTGCCCATGTTTTATTATTATTTATTGTACCACCAGTCATAACAGCAGTTGCAAAAACGCTTAATTCACCATTTATAGTAGGTGTTCCACTTATTGTTGCAGTAGCATTAGTATTAACATTTACATCTCCATTAAATACTCCACCTTTAATAATTAATTGCCCATGAGTAACTACAGCGTCATTAGTACCCTCTAGTGTTCCACCATTAATTGTAATTATAGTATCGCCTTGATATGTGTACATCCCATATTTTCCACTAATTGTTCCCGAATTAATTATTGTCGTTGAACCACTAAAATAGAAAATTGCTTGCGATGATGATGAAGTTAAATTACCACCACTATTAGTAAATAATCCACTATTTCCAATAGGAGATTGTACAGATTCAACATATACATTAGAATAAATGGTTAACTCTGAAGTACTTTGACTATTATTTATTGCATACGAACTAAGTGCATTATTAGTTGTTCTTATAGTTACCTTATTTGTTGATGAAGTTTTATTTATGGTCAGTTTTCCTGAATTACCAATTAAGCACGAATCCGATCCTCCATCTATTATTCCTTGAGTACTTGAAGTATTATATATATCTAATTCTCCTCCATTACCAATACAAATTGATGAAGTTATTGTTTTTCCATTTAAATCTAATTTAATTCCTGATTTAGTGTTTGCTAATGATATATTGCTTGTTTCAGTCACATTTTGTAATACTTTGATTGTTTGATTATTCGCAACAGCACTAAATGCATCATTTAATGTTGAATAAAAAACATTTGTTGATGTGTTTTGATAATTAGCTATTATTGCATTAGCATAAAGCTTTGTAGTGTTATTTGATATAGTATAACTTTGACCTGCCGCAGTACCTGTTGTTGCTCCATTTGTTGTATTCCATCCAGCACTTTCATATCCATTACTTGGTGTAATGCTTGGCAATGTTACACTACATGATGTATCTCCGTGTTTTAAATAACATATTCCACTATTATTACCAATTGATGAAACATTGCTTCCTTTAGCATAAGTAACATTATAATCATATATTGTATAAAGAGTTGTAGTGCAAGTATTTGAAGTTGCAGCCTCTGCAACACTACTATATTTTCTTGTTGTAGTGTTTGTATCAGCAAGCCCATACCAAGGAGCATTATTAGGCCCAGTTGCAGTGCTATAATTTGTAGTATTTGTATTTGCAGAATTAATCACAGCAGTATAAGTACTAGCACTTGTACTACTTAAATACTCATTTCTCTTAAGTGTTCTATTTGTAAATGAACTACCATTATAGAAATAATTAGTTACATTACTTGAGTATATTGCATAATATGTTTGTCCACCAGTAAATGTAGTAACTGGAGTTAAACTATTAACATTAGCAATAGCTCTATAAGCAGTGTTATATTGTCCTTTACTATTTGATACAGCCACTGGTACAGATGTAGTTGTTCCATGACTTGTACCCATTGATGAAGTACTAGCACAATAATATGTACTTGTAACGCTGCTTGTTGAAGTTGTTACTACAGCACTTCCACAAGTTGTATTATTATTATATTTAAATGTTACATTCTCACTTGCTGTAACGATTGCATAGAATGCCTTTTCACTTCTATTTATTACATTATCAACATTATTAATGCCATAATATGATGTAGTATTAGCAGTTCTATTTATACCTTTAAGTGTTCCCTTTAGATTTGAAAGAGTAACACTTGTTGCTTGTGTTGTACTAGTATTTGATGTTGCTGTTATTGTCAACATGTCTGTTGGTGGATTATTTGTATTAAAGTATTCATTTCTATATAAAGAAGTTGAACTATTTGATATACCATTTGAAGTATTTGGATAATATATAGTTATTGGACTACTATAGTTTGCATAGAATGTAGTATCCCCACTAATAGTTAGTGAAGCACTACTCATATTTCTAGCAGTATTTACTCCTTTATAGGCACTATTATATTTTCCCACACTATTTAATACTACCTCTGGTACACCTACTGTACAAGATGATCCTGATGAAACTTGGCAAGTATAAGTAGCTGTTGCGACAGTAACACTGCCACTTGTAGCATTTGAATTGTAATAGAATGTTGCTGTATATATATTACCTCTAAATTGAGCATATAATCTATACGTATTTTGTGTACTTGATGTATTTGTTAATATAAATTGACCTTTTGAGTTTGTCCAATTAGTTACATTAGCTTGTATTGTTCCACTACTATTTATTACTTGGCTTCCACCACTTGCAGCAGTCCACCATCCATTAAATGTCCAACCTGTTTTTGTTGCTGTTGGTATTGTAGAGGTTGTACTTCCAGTTCTTGTCGTATATAAATTACTATCATTATATCTTGCATATCTAGGTGTACTACCACTTAGTGTTCCTCCATTAGTTGTTGCATCAAAGTCTATTCTTGCATTAACATATGTTACTTGTGCATCTGAAGAAGTTGAACTTGCTACTGTACTTGATGTTTGAGTTCCATCACTTGCATATACTCTACAAGAATAATATCTTGTTGTCATATTAGCTGGTGCATTATAAGTATTTGTTGTACTAGCGGTTGTCCAGTTACTTGGTGTTCCACCGTCTGTTGTTGCATAACCAAACGAATAGTATTTAGTTGTACCAGTTGCATAAGCAGTACTACTTGAACATGTTAATTGTCTTAAATTTCCATATACATTTGTTCCACCACTTGATATCGTTGGAGTCGCAGGATTATTTATTTTCCATCCTGCATATAGAGTTGTATTTTTTGTTTTATCATATGATCTAGCAGAAACTCCTGCAGCAGTATAATATTGTGTTCCAGCAGTATATAACTCATTATCATACCATCCCATAAATGTATAACCTGTTCTTGTAGGTGGGGTTGTATTTATTGCTGGCATTGGACTTCCGTATGTTGCTGTAACTGCAATTTGTTGATAATCAAATGGTCCACCATTAACATTAAATGAAACAGTATAATTATTTGCTGTTGCATTTGCGATAAGTGTTGTATTATTGTTGCTGGATGATAGATTATAAGCGTAATTAATTGGATAATCGTCAGTTCCATCTGTCCATTTGGTATTTCCATATCCCGAATCAGGAATAATGCTTGGAAGACTTACACTACAATCTAAATCGTGTTCTTCTGTAGTACATGAATCGCTTGTTTTACTAATAGATGTGACATTTTCTCCTTTTTGATAATTAATTGTATATGTTATTCCATTTATTGTTGAATGTTTTGCACCTGCTTTTGCTTTATATACTCCAGTTTGAGGTATGTAATAATAAACCATATAATTTCCTACGTCTCTTGCAGAAGGTATTGTTGTACTACCACTAGTAGAATAATTAGATTCATTTAAAACAGTTGAAGTACTATAATATGGCGTTCCTGTTTTATTCTCTACAGTAACTAGTTGTTGATATGAACCAGTTACTGTTAGTGTTTTTCCGTTAATTCTAGTTGGATTAGGGAGTAATGCATCTCCTTTCTTTTCAAGTAGGTAAGGGTTAGTTTTTGTACCAGTACCACCTATAACTAATGTATCACTAGTTAAAACTACATTAGGATATGTGTCTAATACATTACTTGTTATAGAGCCTTCAATCAACCCATTGATTATTATATATATTTTTCCTACTGCATTAGCTGTTTTTCTAACTTTATAATCATTTAAAACATTCGAAGGTGAAATGGTAATATATTTTCCTTTTGGAAGAACTTGCACTGAAGGTTCAACTGGAGTCATAGTGAATTGATCTTTATTTAACCATGAAGAATTTTTGGCAAAATCCTCCCTCACTATTAATACAACATTCGCTGTAGAAGCATAATTATAACTAACGGTATCTATTAAGTTTTTAGCTATATCTGATAAAGAATTATAATAAGTTGTATTCAATACTTCTCTAATACTAGATCTATCAAATTCATTTATGGATTCATCAAACATATATTGGCCAATTGATTCGTCTTTGATTATCTTTACTCTAAGTTCGTTATTTCCATAACCGTCACTAAAACTTGATTTGGTTACAATCCTAAATAGAGTATTATCAAATCTAACGTAGTTATTTGGATCAGTTTCTGTATAACCTTCTTGTGCTATATCAAATAATAAATATTTTGCTGTTATTGTTATATCTCCATTAACATTTGATATAGTTAATTTTTTATTTGTCTTATTATATGTAGCTGATCCATCACCTGTTACACCAACATCTTCTACATTACCTGTTAGTGTTACTTCTAAAGTATCATCTTCCATTATTTCAACTGGGAAAGAACTTATATTTTCATTAAAGTTATCATAAGTAATATTGTGATATGGTTTGAAGTTCAAATCTAAATCTATTGTTTTTGTACCTGTACTTGTAGGACTTAGTTTTACATATATTTCTTTTGTGCTTCCTAAAGTACAATTTGATCCGTTACACACTGGGGTTTTAACATTTGTTGTACAGTTATTACCATTTGAATCACATATTGAATAGTTTGTTCCACTTGTATTGTTATCTATACTTAAAAGTCCTGATTTTATATTTCCATAGTTTGTAAGGTCAACTTTATATAAGACATAAGATGATGTACTTGAGAATGTTACATTTCCAAGTATTTTTGTTTTATTAAAGTCTTCAAAGTTTGATACTGCACTTCCACTAACCTTTTGAAGAGCTGAGTTAGATACTCTTACATCCTCATGAATTCTAACTTGAAAGATTGAATCATCTATTAGTAATTGTTTTTGGAATGCACTAAAACCAATTGACAACATAATAATTGTCAATAGAAAAACAATTATAATTAGATGTTTATTTTTAAACCTATTCATTCATCCTCTTCATCATTATTGTTAGTATAATAATTATAACATATATTTAATGTTATTTTAATACTATTTTAATTTTTAATTATTATTTTAATTTTATATTTTATGTTATAATAATAATTGATAATAGTATGAGTAAAGAATTAAGAGAAAAATTAATTTATGCGATTAATAATGATAAGATTGAAGAAGTTTTGTCATCTCTTTCTGTTGAAGAAAAATTAACGATAATAGACAGCAGGGATTTCTTTGCTAAGACTATTAGATTAAAATGCGAAGAAATGGGCTTATTTATTATTAATTCTAGCGATATACTTCAAAATTTTAATGATGAACTATTTCAAAGAACAATATTTTCAAGAAATGTTATGGATTATTGTGATTTTCCCGAAGAAATTGATGAGTACGTTATAAATGCTGCTACTACTAATAATGAGTTATATAAAAAAGTAAAGAATAGAAAGACATTAATTAATTATTTGAAGAGTATTGATGAAGACTCACGTTTTTATATATATGATCAATTAACTGATGAAGAATTAGAAGGATTATTACAAGACAAATTTTATAAAAATGAATATCGTTTTATTGTTGAACGTTTTAGAAGTGCTGATTTAAGAAGAAAATATATTAATCTTTTGCCTAAAGATGATAGGGCATATTTAGTTGCGACTCTTGGTGATGAGGTAATAAAGCAAAATATTAATGGTTTTAGTAAAAACAAAGGTATTTTGATAAGTTCTCTTAAAAATGATAAAGAAAAAGATGCATATTTAAATCATTATAGATTGGTACTTAATAAGGAAGATAAGGCTGATATAATTTCTTCTTTTAGTAATCAATATTATATTGAAAAAAACTTTCATTTTATTACAAATGATACTGGACGCGAAAAGGTTTTATGGTCTGCTAGTAATGTGTTAGATGATAATTTTAAGAAAAGAATTATAGATGCGATGAGTGATGATGAGATTTTAGCAGGCTTTCTTGGTAATGAAGTATTATCAGAAGAACTTAGAATATATATAATGGATAAAATTAAAGATAAAAGTACTTTTATAACTGTATTTTTTAACTTTGATGAAGATTCATTAATGTATAAAGAAGCATTAAAAAGAATAGGAGAAAAAGATGCGGCTAAATACATAAAGAAAAATATGGGAACTGAAAACCATATACAAGTATTAATGGCATGTAATGATGAAAACTTAATAATTGAAGCATTAACTCATGAAGGGATGCATAATCCATATAGTGATGAGATGGCACCTTTATTTAGAATGGTAGCAAATCACTATAATTTAAATTTTGACCATTTAGTAAAACTTGCAAAGATAACTAGTGTTGAATTGTTATCTCAATTAACTAATAAAAATATTAGAGATGCTATTAATTTGGATGAAGAGAATTTTAATAAATATTTAGCTATTTTTGATGAAAAGAATATTAAACAAGATATGAGTAAAATATCTTCTGTTCTTTCATTTATATTACAAAGAGAGTTCACTATTAAATATCCAGAAGAAATTGAGATATTTATAAGAACTCTTAGAATGGTTCAAGATGGTAATCAAAATGAGGCAATTCAAAATATTTATAGTGTATGTCAGGTTGTTGATTTAACTAAGTTTAATACTGATATGCAAACTCTTATAAATGGTGTTTTAAGTCTTGATCAAAATTATATAGTATTATTTAATAAAATAACACGTGAATATTTAAAATTAAAGCGAAACGAATATGTTAACGAAAACATGAAGAATGCTTTACTTGATACTATGGATTATCAATACGATAATAATGATTTACCTAAGTATATTATCAACAATTTACCAACTGATATGATAATTAGTGTTCTTGGTGAATATGAAAATGGTAAATCAATGTTTAAAGATTTACTAAATAATAAAGATTTATTAAGAGATTTAATTGAATTTAAAAAGCACCCAGCTGATAGAAGTATGAGTCTTGACATGAAAAAGAATATAAAATCATTTAATAGTCTAATGGCATTAGCATTCCAAGAAGCGCTTGATTATTGTGATTATAATCCAGAAATAAAAACAGAGTTTATTCCAAAAACTGCGCCTAATAGTCATTATCTTGAAATAATGTTAGCTATGAATACAGATAGATTAAAGGAAACTGTACTAAGTAATAACGAAGTATATACTAAACTTATGGAAACATTATCTCGTTATGGGGTAGTTGGATTTGGATATGAGTATAACAATGTATCTAAAAATACTGATTTAGAGTTTTATACAGATACTATTGCTGAATTAATTAGTAATTATGGAAAAATATTGGAGAAAAAGAATGAAAGTGAAAGATTTACTTTTGAACAAGAACTTGATTATGCTTCTTGTTTAAATAGTGATGCGAGTATTTATTCTAAGTTATTTGGATTTGAAGATTTTATGCTTTTAAGAAGAAATCCTGCACCTAATAGAAGCCCATTATTAAGAAAAGAACGTATTGATAAAGCAGTTAAGTTTATGAAATCTATGCATGATAGAAAATACATAACAGTGCCACCAATTGATGAAGATATACCACTTAGTAATGGAAAAGACATTAATGTAATGGTTGGAAATACTAATGATATGATTAATTTAACTTATGGTGAGAGAACTGGTGCTTGTATGAGAATAGGTGGAGCAGGAAAGAGTCTATTTGAATTTTGCTTAACTAATGAAAATGGATTTCATATTAGTTTTAATGATCCAAAAACTGGTAAATTAGTAAGTAGAATATCATGCTTTAGAAATGGTAATACAATATTTATGAATCAGTTAAGAGATTCATTAAATGAGGTGGACTTTTCTAATCAAGATTTATGTGAGGCATGTAGAAAGGTTGGACAATTATTAATAGAAAAAACAAAAGATAGTAAATATCCAATTGAAAATGTTGTTGCTGATAATTCATATGCCTATGGTAATGCAAATACTAGAAATATAAATTGTAGTAATATTCAAAAAGGTTTGCCAAAATTCTATTGTGATGTTAGCGAAAACGCAGTTATAGTAGCAACATCTGGTGAAACCCTTGCGCCTGTTAAAACTGGGCCTAGAAATGTTGAAAGATATTCAATAGGAAGAGCAAAAATTAGAAAGTATGAGGGAAATAAAGCAGAGAATATGGTTCATCATATTGAAGTTTCTGATAAGTTCTTTGATGGTGTAGATCTTGATGATATTGAAGTAATTGATAAAGGCGTAAAACTAGCATATGTTGGTGAAGACTGGTATGCAGCATTACTTGAAAATAATCAAATAATTAATTATGTTGAACAAAACAGTTTAAATAAATCTGCCGCTATGGAAGAAATGAATAATTATATAAAAATATTACAAAATGAATTATATATGGAAATGGATGGAGGAATGAAATTATGAAATTAGTTGGAGTTGTAATTGACTATGATGGATATAATGGAATGATTGAAGCAAATGGGGATAAGTATTTGCTTTTAAGGGATGAAATTGTTGATAATGAAGTGTTACAAAAACTTGATAATGTTTCATTTGTGCCAGAAATATATAAGGGATTTGAAGTAGAAGAAAAAGTAGCAAGATTTGTAAGAAAAATAAAAAAAGATTAGTAATAATCTTTTTTATTTGTAGAATTTATTGATATATTCTAATACATCAATATTTAAATATTTATTTTTGCCTTCATTTACTTCTTTTAATAGTTTATTTCCAACCTTATATGCTAGATTATAATCTTTTTTAGATATTATTTTATTATCCAAGGCTTCTTTTAATTCATCTTCATCATAGAATTTGTTTTCATTTGTTTTTGGATAATGAACTATATCTAAATATAAATCTACATAATAGGGGATATTATATTTAACCCCATTTTGTAGTGTTATATCTATATAGTAATCAACAATATTTTTGTTGTTATCAACAAAAAATCTTATATTATAGTTTTCATTTAATGGAGTAATTTCAACTAAATAGTAGTTTTTATCTAGAAGTGTTGTATTATCTATTACAAATTTATCGCTTAGTTCTAGATATTTTTTTATTGTTATATAATAGTCACTTTCAGAAATTGTAACAATTTCATACTTTAATGCTTCTCTCATATAAGTGCTTGTTGTAGGCTTAGTTCTTTTTTCAATATATTTCTTTTTCATATAATCACTCCTTAAAACTATTATATCATTTTTTAATATGCTATAATTAAATAGTAGGTGAATATGAAAGATAATGTATTAAAAATTGTTAATGAATGTGGTAGTAATTGTACACTAATAGCAGTATCAAAAACAAAAGGTGTCGATTTAATAAGGGAAGTATACGACTCAGGTATTCGTGATTTTGGTGAAAATAAAGTACAAGAATTATTATCAAAAATTGATTTATTACCAAATGATATACGTTGGCATATGATAGGTCACTTACAAACAAATAAAGTTAAAGATGTAGTAGGTCGTGTTTATTTAATTCATTCTGTTGATAGTTTGAGGCTTGCTCGTGAAATAAGTAAATGCTCAGTCAAGAAGGGTGTGGTAAGTAATATTCTTCTTGAAGTTAATATTGCATCAGAGGAAAGTAAATATGGGTTTAGTGTTAGTGAGTTAGATACTAGTTATAATGAAATTAAAGATTTAGAAAATATTAATGTGCTAGGTCTAATGTGTGTTGCACCAAATCAAAGCGGTAGTGAAAATAGAGTCTACTTTAAGAAAATGAAGAAACTTAGTGATGAGTTAAATCTAAGTGTTCTTTCAATGGGAATGAGTAATGATTATAAGGAAGCTATTTTAGAAGGCGCTACATATATTAGGGTAGGTACTTTAATATTTGGAAAGAGGGATTATGACATTAACTAGTGGTTATGAATTAACTACAGCAATAACTAATATTTTTATATTTGTTGTAAGCTTATTTGGATTTTTTAAAATTAAAAATGAAAAACTATGGAAGTTTTTCTTCTTACTTATGAGTATTGATTCATTTATGGGTGTTATTGTTCATGGAATTTCTATGAGTAAACATACAAATGATATATTATGGGCAATACTTAGTTTAATGTTTACTATAACTATTAATACTATGATTTGTATATTCATGAAGTTAAAAATTAGACACATAATTTGCTTGTCAGTACTATTAACTATTTTACTTTTAACACAACTTGTATTTGACATGAATTTTATATTAACATTTACACTTTATGTTTTAATGACAGTACTTTTAAGTGTCTACTATATACTTAAAGATAATTATGAAAGAAAGCATATTTTCTTGCTTGGATTCATTATTTTAGTAATTGGTGGGGTACTAATGCTATCACATGTAAAAGTGTCAATACTTGACCATAATGGTATATGCCATTTGTTTATGGCCTTTACACTTATTTTATTCTTAATGGGTATTAATTATAAAGAAAAATTATGTTATGATAATGGTGGTGAATGATATGGAAGAAAAGATTAAAGAATTAGAAACTAGACTTGAGAAACTTGAAAAAATAGAAAATAGAAGAAAGATTAGAAATTATATTGTTCTTGGTATTTATGGTGTAATACTTTTAACAGTAGTAGTTGGAGTTCTATATTTTTATTACAAAATAAAACCATATAAGGAAAAACTTGATAACTTAAAAGATTGGGGTAGTAATTTAAAGATAGATAATGTTATTGATGGATCTGATAATAATTACAACTTTGGTGGTTTTGATGATTTCTTTAACAACTTCTTTGGGTATTAATATTGATTATGAATGAAGAAATAGAATTAATGGTTAGAATTTATAATACTTATGAAGTAGACTGGATGGGGGATAATTTTGATGATATAAATGAACTTACTCGTCATCATATTGTCAAAAAGTGTGATGGTGGTGAGAATGGAATAAGCAATTATGCTCTTCTTACTCATAAATCTCATATATTACTTCATTATTTTGAAGAGCATTATAATAATGATTATCAAATATTAAATGAAATGTTCTTAAAATTAAATAGGAGTCTTAATCCTCCGAGTGTAGAGTATTATGAAAAAGTTAAAGCTATTTTAAAAAGACTTAAAAAGAGAATTAAAAATCAAAAAAGACTTTCAAAAGGAAAAAAATAGATTGTAAAAAATGTGTATTTTTAAATTAATCTATTTTTTTTTAATTGTTTTTTTGCTAACATAATAATAGAAAGGATGGAGGGGAAATGAAAGAAAGTAAAGCAACAACAATAATTGCTATATTATTAATTATATTTTTATTGTTAGGAGCAATTGGATTTGTAGTTGGAATGAAAAAGGGTAATAATCCAACACCTGATAATCCAACACCAACACCTGTAACACCAACTCCACAAGAAGGAAACGAAGTAATAATTGAAAATTTACAAGAAAAATTAGGAACGCTAGATTTTAGTCCTAAAACAGATGAAGTATTAACAGAAGGAGAAAATCATTTTTCAGTTAATGTAGTTGATGGAGTAGCAACAGTATCTTATACTCTTAATGGTGCTGAATATGTACAAGAAGGAACAATTGAAAAATCATATCAAATTGAATCTGTAACTGGTGTTGCTTCAGCTGGACTTGGATTTAGTGCTCAATCATTAAAAATATTCTTATTATCAAGTGAAGGCAGAGTATATTTAGTTGAGGATCAATTAAATGATGTTGTTACTGGTGGTACTTTAGGCAATGCAGTTGATTTAACTGTTGAAAATGCTACTGAAATGGCAGTAACTCGTGCAAACTTCTCATTAAGAGATGATGGTGATCAATCAACAATCAATGTTTATATTAAAACATCTGATGGAAGAGTATTTACAAATGAAGCTGATTTATTAAATGGAAATCCAGTAATTGAAGTAAAATAAAAATGAGTACTTAGTACTCTTTTTTAATAGTTAAATAATTTGCAATCGTAATTATTAAGTAAGTCATTAACATCAGTTAATTTATATATTTTATTAATAAAACAAAATCTTATTATTAAATCAAAATAATTGTTTTTAGGAAGAGAATATGAAGCGCTTTCTAAAAGCTCTTCTATTTCATTTTCACTTAGTTCAAGTGAAAATCCTAAAAGTATGATTGTTTCTTTACTAGGGTGATATTCTTTATCGCTTCTTATTTTTGAGAATAATCTTCTATCTATATGAACCTTATTATAAACATCTGAGTCTTTTAAGTTTCTATCATCTATTAATTTAAATAATAGTGTTTGAAAATCACTATAATTATTTTTTTGTTCAACATATTCTTTAATACTAGATTCAGGACTAAATGATTCAAGTGATTTTTCTTCTAATATTTCTTCATTAAAATATGTAGATTTCTTAAAACTTCCAAAGAATCCAGCAGCTATTTTTTCTCTTGGTTCAACGACCATATTTTCTTTTATATATTTTTCTAATTTCTCAATCATAATTGTCTCCTTTTAAGTGACAAAATCTTATTTTGTTTATAGTACTATTATAGCATGAAAGGAAGGGAAATTATGAAAAAAGTAAAAAATGAAATGGACATTGTATTCTTACTTGATAGAAGTGGATCAATGGGAGGAGTAGAGGAGGACACTATTGGAAGCTATAATAGTTATATCGAAAAAAATAGAGGTAAACATGCTTTAGTTACAACAGTACTATTTGATGATAGGTATGAAATGATTAACAATAGATTAGATATTCGTGATGTTAAAAAACTTACTTCTAAAACATATTATGTAAGAGGTTCAACAGCACTAATGGACGCTATTGGAAAAACTATTAGTTTTCTTGATAGTAAAAGAGCCGCTAAGGTACTATTTATTATTACAACTGATGGACTTGAAAACTCATCAATTGAATATAATAGAGAAACTATTAAAAAACTAATTAAGAAACATGATAATTGGGAATTTATGTACATAGGAGCAGACATTGATTCATACTCAGAAGGAAGAAGCATTGGAATAAGCACAAAGAACATTTCAAATTACAAAAAAGACAAAAAGGGAATGAGAGTATTATTTGACTCACTTTCAAAAGCAACACAAATGTATGCAGAAGAAGCATGTGTTGGTAGTGCTTGGAAAAGTGAACTTGAAAGTTATGTTAATGAAAATATTGAATAAAAGTAGAAGTAATTCTACTTTTATTGTGTTATAATATGAGAAAAGAGGTTGTTATGTATAAAAAGGCTATTAGGGAAAATTCAAATTATTTAATTCCATTTATAGAGGGTATTAAATATTATGGATCAGATGAAGTAGAACATGCACTTGGAACCATGATGATACTTAATAAAAATGGGGATATTTTAACTTGTAAACATATAGCAAGAAGTTTTATTGAAAATGATAATCTAGCAAGAAATTATAAACAATTATTAAATGAACTTAAGATGAGTAAGGAAAGCGCTGAAAAGAAATATAAATTACAAAAGAATAGTGTAGTTCTAACCAATATTCATATTCCATTTAAGATTGATAAAGATACTAAGATAGAAATTAAATTTCATAAATCATTAGATCTTGCGGTTATTAGATTTAGTGGTATTAATTTTAATTGTGAAAGATACCCAGTGTTCTCAAGAGTTAAACCTTTGCAAGGACAAAGTGTATGTAAGCTTGGATTTGCATTCCCTGAATATAGTTATTTTGAATATTCTAAGAAACAAAAGAATATTGTATTAAAGAAAGAAATAATGTCTAACTTCCCATTGTTTCCAATGGATGGTATAGTAACAAGACATATTGTTGCTGAAGATGGAAGTGTTAGTATGTTTGAAACTAGTACTCCAGGTTTAAGAGGACAAAGTGGAGGACCAGTATTTAGTCCTGAAGGAATTGTTTATGGTATTCAATCAATGACAAGACACATTGATTTAAATTTTGATGTTAATACTTATGTGAAAAGAGGTGTTAATAAAAAGAAGGTTACTTTTACACCATTTATTAATTTAGGAGTGGAAGTTTCTTCTGATAAAATAATAGAGTTTTTGAAAGAAAACAATATTGAATTTTATAGTAATTAAGGAGGGTTTATGGACGAAGAACAAATTAAAAGAGAGGTACTTGAATACTTAGATTATTTATATCTTGCTAGTGAACATATTGATCCTAGATTTTCAAGAGAATATATAGAGGCTATCAATATGGAAGTTAATGAATATGAGAAAAAACTAAGAGAAGAGTACCAAGTACTAAAGAGGAAAAATGAAAAAGGTTAATGTATTATATAGTGTAAGAAAAAAAGAAATAAATGGTTTTTATAATTTATATAAAGATATTGATTTAGATAATATTCAAGATGTTAATGATAAGATAGTGGATGTTCATTTAAAAAAAGAACAATTTGAAAATCCACTTGAAGAATTTTATAACATAGTTGCAATGTGCAGTTATATGATTGATAATGATTTATATGATGAATATTATTTTGAAACATATGATGAAATATTAGAAGATTATGATAAGGGAATGTTTGATGATTATTTCTTAGATTATGAAAATGATAAATCATCATTAAAAGAAGATATAAATAAAATTAATGAATACTTATCACAAGATAATGATAAAATGAATTATTATGATAGTTTAAGTGAAATTTATAGCAATAAAAAAGATATCGATTGATATCTTTTTATAATGCCATAATTATATATTTAATCATAAACAGAAACGAGAATATATAAATGATAGGTGATACTTTTCTTGCATTTCCTGTATATATATTAACAAGAGCATAGAATATAAATCCAAATTCAATACCAGTTGTAATTGAATATGCAAATGGCATCATAACTATACAGAAGAAAGCAGGAATACTAATCATATAATCTTTCCAATCAATTGAGCCAATATTCTCAAGCATTGAAACTCCAATTAATATAAGTACTGGAGCAACAGCTGCCATTGGAACAACTGCAATTATCGGATATAAGAATAGGGAAAGAATAAAGAATAATGCAATAAATACAGATGTAAGACCAGTTCTTCCTCCTGCTTCAATACCGGCACTACTTTCAAGGTATGTTGTAGCATTGCTAGTACCAAGAACAGAACCAATCATTGATCCTACTGAATCAGCAATCATTGCTCTTTCTAAATTCTTTGGCATGTTTCCTTTATTATCCATTTTAAATATTTTTGCTTTTTTACCGGTTCCAATAAATATTCCAAGAGTATCAAATAAGTCTGACATTGTTAGAGTAAATATTGTCATTAATGTAACAATAATTCCAGTTTTAAGAGTAAATAGTGAAGCAAAGTCTAGTTTAAATAAAGTTGGACTAATATTTGGAATAACACTATAGTTAGCAAAATTTGGAGCCTGTGTTACTCCAAGTGGAATACCAAGAAGTGTAGTAAATATTATTCCAATTAGATAAGCACCTTTTACTTTTTTTACAACAAGTATTGCAGTAAATATTAAACCAATAATAGCAAGTAGTACACTTGGCGTTGTTACATTTGCAATCTGTGGAATTACGTTCTCTGCGATTCCTTCATTTATTGAACTTGCTTGAAATTCAATAATACCAGCATTAATTAATCCAACATATGTAATAAATAATCCAATACCAACTGTAATTGCTTCTTGTAAAAAAGTTGGTATTGCTTTTATAATCTTTTTTCTAAGTGAAGTAACTGTTACTAGTAAGTTTAAAAATCCACAAATAAATACTATTGCAAGTGCCTGCTGCCAAGTATAGCCAAGACTTCCGCACATTGTATAAGCAAATAAACTTCCAAGTCCAATACCAGCACTAGATGCATAAGGAACATTTGCATATAAACCAATAAGTAGAGTAGCCGCAACTGTAGTTAATATAGTCGCACCATATACTGCTTCATATGACATACCGGTTTGACTTAGTACTTGTGGATTAACAAATATAATATAACTCATCGCCATAAATGTTGTTAAACCAGCAATAAACTCAGTATTAACGCTTGTATTATTTTGTTTTAACTTAAATATTTTGTTTAGCATATTCTTCACCTATTATAAATTATAACATACAAAATTAAAATTGATAGAAAAAAGAATAAGTTTGTATTATACTTATTGTAGGTGATAAAAATGATATGTAAACATTGTAATAGTGAAGTAAGAAAAGGAGCAAACTTCTGTACAGTATGTGGATACAAAATGGAAGGAAATGAAGCATCTACTACAACAAGTAGTACATCTGTTGAAGGAAAGGGTCTAGCAGTTGCATCAATTGTACTTGGAGTACTTTCAATTGTAACTGGATTCTTTATAATAATATTTCCAATAATTGGTCTTATCTTAGGTCTTTGCCAAAAAGATAAATGTACTGAGAAAAAGATAGGAGTAATATTAAATAGTATAGCTCTTGCTATTTCAGTATTAGTTATTGTAGTAATTAGTGTTGCTATAGTTGGTTTTTCTAAACTTTGGGATAGTGATGAATTATTCGATAGAATTAAAACAGAATTTGTTGATGAAAAAGTATATGGAGATGTTGGAAGCAGATTAAGTGATTGGAATGTATACGAAGATCAAAGACAAGATAACTTATCTTATGATAAATCATTTGAAGGAGTATGGAGAAAACTTGGAGTAGGAAACAGTTATTATATATTGGATGATGGTAAATTTTATTATTATCGTGATATAAATGATAAAGAAGATAATTATACTATTGGAGAATATGAAGAAGGATTATTGACTGACTATGAAGACTTGGATATGGAACTTGTTAAAAATACTATTGATGCGAACATTAATGTTAGTTCATTAAATGATTTTCATTATATTAAGTTCCATCCAACAAAAGATGTTAATAAAGGCATAGAATTAGAACCAGAAGATTATGAAAAATTAATAATAATAATTGATCATGATATGGATGGTATTGAAGCTCAATTTGTCGACATTGATGATGGATATGATTGCTTTGTTAAATTAAACGATATTGAAAATGCTAATATGTAATATTGGGTTAAAAAATTTGAATAATTTTTGTTAAATAATATTGATTTTTTGATTTTAATAATTTATAATTGAAATATATACGATAGCACAATAGGGCTTTCGTGTGTGTAACTACTATTCATTGGAGGAGTACGTATGGCTAGTAAAGATGTAGTAGTTAAGGCAGATAGAATAAGGAATTGGAAGCGTCTTGGCAAGTTTGTTAAGCTCGCAATATTCTTACTTCTATTATTGCTTATTATCATCTATATTGTACTTAGATTACTATTTAATGATGGTAGCTTTATTGTTTCACTAGAGAGCAATGAAATGTTGTATAGTGGACTTGCGATGTATGAAACGCTTAATGATCCAACACCTAAGAGAAGACTAAAAGCTGATGATGTTCAGTTCTTAGATAATATTTCTATTAAGTGGTTGCCAAGTGATATTACAGAGCATGAAGGTTCACATAATGGTAAAAATTACATTGCTTATTCATTCTATATGGAAAATAAAGGTGAAGCAATGCTGAATTATTGGTATTCTGTTGTAATGGATGACGTAATTCTTAATGCAGATGAAGCAATTAGAATTATGATCTACGTTAACGATCAAAGGACAGTGTATGCCAAAGGCAATAGTATTGATGGTAAAGCTGAGCCTGGAACTACAAAGTTTAGAGATGACGAAGACGGAACAATAATTCTAGAACAAAGAAAAGACATGAAGGCAGGCGACCTTGATAAAATAACAGTTGTTGTTTGGATTGAGGGCGATGATCCTGAATGTACAAATGCTCTTATTGGAGGACATGCTAGACTACACATGACTCTA
>JAEEGL015521212.1_pt1 | contig 60007 bp, 60 predicted proteins | sample 9134231 | NCBI WGS metagenome assembly JAEEGL01 (sample SAMN16246548, study PRJNA631951) | gut metagenome | biome: gut microbiome; feature: rumen; material: fiber-attached | host: Bos | place: Iran: Karaj | collected 2018-10
CAATAATGTTTTGAATTCTGCGCCGTGTGTAAACCTGCACCCAAGTTTATTGCCAAAATATCGTGGGCCATCACCGATTCGCAGTGCAATTAAAAATGGCGATACGGAAAGTGGTGTATGTTTGATGAAAATGACCCAAGAATTAGATGCCGGTGATATTTTAATGTGTAAAAAATTCAATATTGATATTGATGATACAAATGAATCAGTCGAAGAAAGGGTTTCAAAAATCGGTTCTGAAATGATAATTGAATATATGGATTCGCCCGATAAATTTCCGCCAGTTCCGCAGAGTGGAAAAATTGTCTATACGGCGAAAACCGGCGTATACGATGAAATTATAGATTGGAAAAAATCTTCGATTGAGATTCATAATTTGGTCCGCGCACTGGGGGCGGGACGAACAAAAATAAATGGCATCGATGTCAAAATATTAAAGACAAAAATGAACGGTGACGGTTTAGAAATTGTGACAATCCAACCGGCCGGCAAAAAGCCAATGGATTGGAAAAGTTTTGTAAACGGCCTGCATGGGGCAGAGATAAAATACGGAGAATAAAATATGAGTGATAAACGAGAATATGATTGTTATTGCAAATATAGAAATACAAAGGTTGTAAAATCCGAATATAATCAATCTGGGACGTTTATTCATTTTAATAATGGTTGGTATGAAGTACGCAGCAGTTTAGTTCCTTGTAGGTGCATTGAATGTCAAAAAACAAATTGTGATGAATGTGATTGGCCTGATCACTTGGCACAAGAGTTTAAATTGGGCTTGGCTTTGTGGCGCTCGGCTACACACAGATGTACACAGTGTATGGGGCAATATAAACAAAAAGGTATCCTAAGATAATAATGGCACGGTATAAAGTAATCTTGGAATACGATGGAACGAATTTAATCGGGTGGCAAGAAAATGCCCAAGGGCCGTCTGTGCAATCATTGTTAAAGGATGCGATTGAAAAATTCTGTGGTGAACGTCCCGATATAGTCGGGGCGGGGCGGACCGATGCCGGTGTGCACGCAATTGCAATGTGTGCGCATTTTGATTTGAATTCTGATGTGGATGCTAATACTGTTATGCGGGCGGTTAATTTCTATTTGAACAATGCACCGGTGTCCGTATTGGATTGTGAAAAGGTTTCTAATGATTTCAATGCGCGTTTTTCATGTGTCGCGCGACATTACAAATATATTGTATTAAATCGTTCGGCACCACCGGTGTTGGACAAGAATCGTGTTTGGTGGCTGCCAAGAAAATTAAATGTTAAAAAAATGCGTGATGCGGCAAAACTGTTAATCGGAAAACATGATTTTACATCTTTCCGGGCAAGCCAGTGTCAGGCAAAAAGTCCGATAAAAACATTGGATTATTGCCATATAGAGAAAAAAGATGAATATATAGTGTTTGATTTTTCGGCACGTTCTTTTTTGCATCACCAGGTTCGAAATATGGTTGGGACATTGGTGGAAATCGGTCTTGGGACACCATACGATATAAATGAAATTTTTGCGGCGCGTAATCGTTCCGCGGCGGGCGCAACCGCGCCGGCAAGTGGTCTGTACTTTATTCGTGCGGATTATGCCACAGACGATTAGATGGCACATAATCTATGTGCCCAGATTTGTAAATAACCGCGCCACCGTGAATAATCTTGTTTTCGCAATTTTCAGAATCTATATCAAAATATGATGCTATATATTTTATTTCTGAATCTTTACACATAGATACGATGTTTTTAGAAACGGATGAAAAATTTGGTAAATATACAATTTTCCAATGTGAATTTAAAATTGTGTATACGCCGGATTCTTTGGTGATGCGTTCGTTTTCAGTACCGGTCTTTTCGCGATTCATTTTCCGCCAATTATCAAAGGCAAAATAATTTCCACTGTCGTGATTCCGGTTAAATTTTAATTTGCCGTCTAAAACTGCACCAATCAATTTGTGGTCGTGTGATATATAAAATATAGGACGCGGTGATGTCAGCCATATGGTCGTTCCAACACAAATGAAAAATAGACAAAGGACAAGGTTTATATGCCGTGCAACTAGTGGTTTTAATGTGTCCAGGTTGCGTATAAAGATTAAACACGAAAGTCCGATAATCATAAGAACGATACTTACATTTGGTGGTATCCCGATACTTAAATTTCCAAATGGCAGGTTTGCTATGGATTCTGCGATTGAATAAAGGTGGGCATAGATATTGTGGGCAAAGCCTATTGGGCCGTATATGCCAATAATTGCACATATTGTTCCAATAATTACACATGGCATAAGTATAAATGAAAACAGTGGCAGGAATATTAAATTACCCAGTATTCCGTATATCGGAATTTCTCCGAAATGTGTCAATATAAATGGTGCGGTAAATATGGTCGCAATCAAGGTGGTCAGAAATGCCGAATACATATATTTTAATATTTTATTGTTGGGCAGGTTTGGTCTAACACAGGTCCACAGCCACAATATTCCAAATATTGCCGCAAAAGATAACTGAAATCCGGCCCGCATAATATTGTATGGGTTAATAAGTGCGATAATAATAAATGTTAATGATGCCATACGCAAAGATAAAGCATTGCGCCCCAATATAATCGCTAGCATAATAAATGTTGCCATTATAAATGCGCGCAAAGTCGCAACCCCACCGCCAGATATAAATACATACCCCACCAGTCCGAACCAAGAACATATTGTTGCCGGTATGCGTGCTGGAATGCGCCGAACCAATTTCGGTATGCATCGGAATATAAAGTAAAATATTATGAACAACCATCCTGCAATCAATGTCATGTGATAACCACTGATTGACCACAGGTGGGCCACACCATTTGTATTCCATATTTCACGTTGTTCGGAATTTAATGCGTTTTTATAACCCAATAATAATGAGTCAGTCAAAAAGGAATTTGTTTTATTTTTGATATATTGTCGTATGCTGTATACGGCGGATTCTGTCGTATAGGTTGTTTTTATGTCTTTGATATAACCGGTTGCTGTCATATTGTTGAAATATGCATGACGCGCAAAGTCAAAACCATACGGCATATCTGATGGTTTCGGTTTAAATAGGCCACCATTTCCCGAAATAATATCACCCGCGTTTAATTGAATATTGTCTGTGGTGGTTACACGGACAATTCCAAATTCGTCTGATTTAATGTGTAATCGAATTTTGTCATCTGTGTGGTCTATGTCCAATATTTGTCCTGAGATGTCAAGGTTGTGAATATCGTGTGATATTTGCGGTGTGTTTTTAATATGTGCATAAATGCCGGCATAACCAAATCCAAATATTGCAAGCATCATTAGTGTCATAAATGGTATTTTTCGGCATAGTATAATTCCAGAAATTCCGATAATAAACGCGATAATTAATTTGATAATGCCAGGTTCGAAACCAATGGAAAAATAATAGGCCATACCAAATGCCAAGAAAATTGGCACCCATAAAAAAGTATTCTGATATTGGTTAGACAAAAAATTTTTCATGTCCGTATTATAGGATTTTATTTCGTTGCGTTGCAACTCAGATTTTTTTAATATATTCATACATAAGGAGAAAAACTTATGTCGAAATATATATTTGTTACTGGTGGGGTTGTTTCCAGTTTAGGCAAGGGCGTTTCGGCGGCATCGTTGGGCGCCCTTCTTCAATCGCGGGGGTACAGTGTTCATGTACGTAAATTTGACCCATATCTGAATGTAGACCCAGGGACCATGTCTCCATTACAGCATGGCGAGGTATATGTTACAAATGATGGGTTCGAAACAGATTTGGACCTTGGGTATTATGAAAGGTTTTTGGGTATTAAACTGACCAAAAATGATTCTGTGTCGGGCGGTCGTATCTATTGGGATGTTTTAAATGCGGAAAGGCGGGGCGATTATTTGGGAGCCACCGTCCAGATGATTCCGCATGTAACCAATAAAATTAAGGAATATATCGCAGTACCTACAAATACTGATTTTGTAATTTGCGAAATAGGCGGGACAGTTGGCGATATAGAAGGCAAGGTTTTCTTGGAATCTATACGTCAATTTGCAAATGAAATAGGGCGCAGAAATGTTATGTTTGCGCATTTAACATTGGCACCGTATTTGGAACAAAGCGGAGAATTAAAAACTAAACCGACCCAGATGTCTGTGCGCAGGTTATTAGAAAATGGTATCCAGGCGGATATGTTATTCGTTCGTTCTCCGCGTATGTTGACGGCGGATGAACGCGCAAAAATTGGTATGTTCTGTAATTTACCGGCAAAAAATGTTATTACCAGTATGGATGTAGATAATATTTATAAAATACCATTGGTATACGATGCCCAAGATGTATTTAACATAATGGCCGAACATTTCGGTTTGCCCCAGGCGGCAGGCGATATGTCAAAAATTAAAAAAATAGAACAGCATTTGAACGCGGATTTACCGGTTTGCACAATTGGTATGGTTGGAAAATACTTTGATGTGTCCGATGCCTATAAGTCTTTGAACGAGGCATTATTTCATGCAAGTATTCAAAATAATGTGCGTTTGAAAATTAAAAAGATAGATGCCGAACATTTTACACCAGAAGATTGCGCAGATGTTGATGGAATCTTGGTTCCAGGTGGATTTGGGGCGCGTGGTGTCGAAGGAAAAATCGCGGCGGCAACATACGCACGCGAAAATAATATTCCGTATATGGGAATATGCCTTGGAATGCAGGTTGCAGTCATAGATTTTATGAGAAATGTTGTTGGAGATAAAAATGCAAATTCTACTGAATTTTCAAAAAATTGTACACCTGTCATAGATATTATGCATGATTGTGATAAGGAGAATATGGGCGGTACATTGCGTTTGGGCGCATATCCATGTGTTATTAAACCGGGAACATTGGCAGAGAAGGTCTATGGTACGAACAATATATCGGAACGCCACCGGCACAGGTACGAGGTTAATATCGAATACAAAGATGCATTAGAAAAAAATGGGATGGTAATATCAGGTATGTCGCCTGATGGAAAATTGCCAGAAATGATAGAGATACCAACTCATAAATTCTTTATCGCAGGACAATTTCATCCGGAATTTCAGAGTAACCCTTTTACTGGGCATCCTTTGTTTAATGCGTTTATTGCCGCCGCCACAGGTAAATAGTTATTTACCAAAGATAAAATCGGAATTTGCGGTTAATGCGATAACAGCATCTATGTCATCGTTTTCAGATGTGTGTTGCCGAATCGTCTTACCGCATTTTTCACATTTATGGGTTATGATAAAACCATCGCCATCTGGTTCGGCGGCGGTTGGCATCATCATACCGCCACAATCGGACGCGCGGTCGCCAGGGTTGTTATCAACATGGCGCGACCACAGACATTTCGGACAATGATTTGTATAACCATTACCAAAAACCATCGCGCCACAATGGGCGCATTCAAAATTTTCGATGGTTTTGGTGAATTTTTTCATCTAATTACAGACCCAGTGCATTCCGATACATTTGGGTCAATTCATCTGTTTCATCCAATTCGTCTGGGTCCATTTTACGCAAGCGTATCATTTGACGGATGTATTTTGGATCGAATCCAGCAGATTTAGCCTCGGAATAAATTTCTTTGATGTCTGCGGCAATTGCGGCAGAATCTTCATTTAATTTTTCGATTCGCTCAATAATGCCAAGTAATTGTTGATTATCAAATGCCCCATGGTTTGCGTTTTTCATAGATGTTTTCCCCTTGTTTAAATCCGTGTTTTATGATATACAATAAAACATAAAAATCAACAAAAACCCGAGAGATTGTAAAAATGCCCAGATTTACAAAAATTACCGCCTCGATTGGCCCAAGTTCGGAAAGCGAAACAATACTGCGTCAAATGATATTGGGCGGTGTAAATATGTTTCGTATAAATTTCAGTCATGATACCGGCGATGTTCAGGGCAAAAAAATAGAATCGGTTCGCAAGATTTCTAAAAAATTGGGGATGCCGGTTGGTATTATGGTTGACCTTCAGGGTCCGAAACATCGTATCGGCGATTTTGCTACAGATGAGAAATATTCTATTTCTGTGGGCCAGACATTTGTATTTGATTCTAATCCAGAACCAGGTAATTCGTTTCGTGTAAATTTGCCAGATAAAGATGTTATGGCGTCACTGCGTATTGGTGATAGAGTTTTGTTAAATGACGGTAAAATAGAAATGCAGGTTACCGATGTTGCCCCGGATAAAATAAAGACACGGGTTGTGCGTGGAACCGAGATTTGGTCGCGGCGGGGATTTAATTTGCCTGATACAGAAATTAAAACTTCTGTATTAACCGAAAAGGATAGGGCGGATTTGGAATATGCTTTATCTAAAAATCCAGATTGGGTTGCGGTGTCTTTTGTTCAGCGTCCCGAAGATATTGCCGAAGTGCGCGATTTTATCACCGCACGGACATCATCACCGATAAAAATTATAGCCAAGATAGAAAGAAAAAATGCCGTTGAAAAAATATCAGAAATTGCTATGGCGGCGGATGGGGTTATGATTGCCCGTGGGGATTTGGCGGTTGAATTACCGTTTGAACAGGTTCCGGCAATTTCGCGTCAAATTATTCGTGAATGCCGGCGATTAAATCGGCCTGTGATAATGGCAACCCAGATGTTGGGTTCTATGGTTGAAAGTGAATTCCCAACACGTGCAGAAATCAGTGATGTGGCAAACGCGGCATATTTACGGGTTGATTCAACAATGACATCCGAAGAAACAACAATTGGCGCGCATCCGTTAAAGGTAATAGAAACAATGGACAAGATTTTGTCTTGTTCTGATATGGATGCTATGGCGCATCCAAACGATTGGGTGCGTTCAGAAAACGCGCCAGATAATGATTGGTCGCGTTCTGTTTCATCTATGGCATATTTGAATCATGCAATGGCCATAGTTGTTTTCGCACGTGATACAGATGCAGTAATGCAAATTTCTGCGCGCCGTCCAGATGTATCTATTATTGCCGTATGTGATAATAATCTGGTTGCAAATCAATTGTGTTTATTGCGTGGGGTTATTCCAATCTATACGCCGGATTCTTTCGCATTGCGCGATATCAAGATGATTGCAAAAATTACCGAAATAAAATCCGGAAAATTAGTAATTGTTGATGGGGATGAAGTAAGCCTGCGTGATTTAGATTAAATCTCAAAACTGGATTTATTTGGAAATTTCCAATTTAACCATTTGGTGTTATGTTTTCGCATTTCATCGGTTGTGCCCGGTGTATCATTTATACACACGATTGGTTGAGAACATTGGTACAGATTTTGTGTTTCAGCATCCAAACAATAACACGGTGAATTTTTTATACTCTGTTTGTATAAAGTATTGTATATTTTGTCCCAAAATTTGCATTTTGTTTGTTTAATTGTTCGACATCTGATAGGGATTGTTGTTCCGTGTATAATTCCATATAAATCAAATATTAAACGGTGAATTTGGCACCCGTGTCGGAATTTATAGTTAGTCAGGTTTGATATTTCTGCTTCTAATAACGGATGGTGTAAACATTTTTTTATATTACTTTTATTATATGGATCTATTCCGTGTGAATGTTTATATTTATACATATTTTTATTAAATATGTTCGATATTTTATATTGAGATAATAATATTATTTGCGAGTACTCATCACATTTATTTTCAATGTCAAATCCGATATTTTTTATCTTTGTATGACGTTTGTTATATCTTAGTAATGCGCGACCATTTGAATCGAAAAAGAAATCAGGGGTTAATGGTCGATTGAAAAACATATCGTCATTTGATAATAAAAAACATTCACTAAGCCCAGGAATATTGGCAAGGCACATTTCAATACTGGTCGAATTAAATGTGGGCAGTGCAGATTGTGGCATAATCGCCGAGTGTGGAACAACGGTTAATTTTGGATGTTTTGTGTTTAGCCATTTTGGAATCTGATTAAATCCTGTAACCAAATAAATATGATTTATCCATGGAACAAATTTTTCGGCACTGCGCAGTGCATATTTTAATTCATCGTTATCGCGCCAACGAGCTTCGGATTTGGCATTGGCGTGCAAATTTTCTGTTCCTTTCTCTATCGCCATGTATTTTGTTTTTTCTTGTCGCCATGCCTCGTCGTTACCATCAACCCACATATATACTAAATCTATCTTTCTCATTTATGCGACCCCTGTTATTTTTTTGTAAAAAAATCGCCAGAATCTTAACTTAAGATTCTGGTTAAATGATAATTTAGAATAAAAACAAGGGCAAGTTTTTTTATTTTTCAATTGGTGGGAAACAGTCGCCGCCATCTACTGGACAGCAATTAAAACCCATATCTCCCATATCTGTATATGTTTCGCCCGGACAACATCCGTTTAAATCGGGACTTGCGTTGTCTTTGCACAGATATTCCGTTTCATCGGGGGCGGAATAGCGTTTTATCAAAATATGTGCCGTTGCAAATGCTGTTACAATGGCGGTTAAAAGACATGCGATAAAGATTTTATATATTCCTCTCATTTTTTTCCCTTTTATTCAGATATTTCAACAGAATCAATATATGTGCGACTTACATTTTCCAATGGTACGGGGCTGTAATTTTCCGCGGTGATTGAAAAATCATTGTTGTTATTTGGTAAAACCGTTACAGACGAAAATGCTAAATCTGTGTTTGCGGTATTTGCACTGGTGTGATTCGCGCCATATGTTTTAGCACGGTATTTCCCGCGCAAGCGTTCTGGGATGTTTATGTAATTTAATGGGTTTACCCCAGAACTGGCCAATGCCATTGGTTCGGCAGGGGCAATATAGTTCGTTGCCGTATTATAGATTGGAACTGTAAAGGCACTAGCAGTTTTTTTAACTACTGTTGTGGTGCCATCCCCATTAAGGCGGACAATTTGTGTTGCACGTTCATTTGAACCACTTGGGCGTAATCTAAACAGGCCATTTATTCCGATATAACCACTTGGGTTCATAAGGTATGAAGCAATATTATCCCGGGCATGTACGGCCCCCAATGCAAGAATTGTGGCATCATACCCAATTGCCGCCATACGATTTGCCGGTGTGCCGGTGGCACCTTCGTACATTGTTAAGAATTCATTTGGTATTTCTGGTAATGTAGCAAAAACAGAACCAGTCATTGCGACATCAGATGCGATATCGCTTTCTTCCCATAATGGTGTGCCATAGAACACCGCATCGCGTGTTCCCAGACCATAGTACCGCATGAACGAAACCAATGATTTAGTATCATCACCATTACCAAGGAATAACACAGAATCATATGGTAATTTACCCAATGTATCTGTACGGTTTATGTTTTCTAATTGTCGTGCGACACTTGAACGTTCTGTTGCTGATAAACTTTCTTTGTTCAATATATCAGATAAAATTTCTTTGGCGCGCGTGTTTGCGGCATTTCGCGCCGTATACATTGTGGCCGCCATTGCCGCCGATTTAATAGATTCAGTGTCGCGTTCGTTGTAATAGAATACGCCAGTGTTTTTGATATTGTATATCCCGGTCATGGATTTCGCAGCCCCAGCCATTGTTCGGCCAGATGTGTTATCTGGGGCAATAATTATAAAGTTAGAACCGCCCCTGGCACGAATTTCTTGGATTGCTGATTCTATGGTATTCATCGGCATTACGGCCATGCTAAATACACCGTCCCCGACCGCAGATATGTCAGATGTAAATGCCAACGCCGGTACATCAGATGGTTTTATGTCGCGTAATATGCGGGCATTTTGAGCAAATACAGGTCCGATAATAATCCCTGGGTTTGATGCGATGGCCGACCGAATTGTTTGCGTTACATCGCCAGAGCCTGTGTCATAGAAATCTAATCGTGTGCCCGAACCAGCAAATTGCATTGCCGCCGCCTCGATTGCCGGACGAATAGATTTTCCAACGGATGCGTTCGGTCCAGATGTTGGTAATAATACCGCAATCGATTCGGTTGAATCTGTGCCATACATTCCAGCACTGAAACTGCCATACTGTAATTGCGATGGGGTGGAAACACTCGCCTTGTCGTATTCCGAATACCAACGATTATTTGTGCCACTGCACCCGGCCAAAATCGTCGCAGCGCAGATAAAACGAAGTAGGTTTTTTATAATATACATTGAAAAATCCATTTTATTCTGTATTATTTTACTACAAAGGATTTAGAAATGCAAACGGGGCTTTACATTGTTGGAACGCCTATTGGCAATTTGTCTGATTTGTCGCCGCGGGCAATCGATGTTTTAAAGTCGGTCGATATCATCGCGGCCGAAGATACACGCGTGTTTGGTAAAATTGCATCGCATTTTGATATTAAAACGCGACGCGTATCGTGTCATGAACATAATGAACGCGAAGTAATAGATAGTTTGTTGGAACGTGTGCGTATGGGTGGGGCTGTTGCGGTGGTGTCTGATGCGGGTATGCCGGGAATCAGTGATCCGGGATTCCGAATCGTTCGTGCAGCACGTGATGAAAATTTACCGGTGTTCGTTGTGCCAGGACCCACGGCGGTAATATCGGCGTTGGTATTAAGTGGTTTTCCAACAGACCGGTTTACTTTCTGTGGTTTCTTTGATGAAAAAAAATTGCATGATGATAACCGAATTCGTCATACGATTGTTTATTACGAAAGTCCGAATCGGGTCAAAACAACTATTGCGGCGATTGCGCGTGTTATGCCAGAAAGAAAAATTGCTATTGTCCGTGAAATAACAAAAATCCACGAAGAAACTATTATTGGATATCCGGCGGATTTATTAAATATAGAGTCGCCACGTGGCGAGATCGTTTTGGTCGTTGCTCCGGCCCCAGAACATAAAATGTCGGACAGTGAAATTTCAGAAATCGTAAATGATGTTGTCGCGACTTCGACCAAGGCGTGTGCGGCTGATTTGGCGGCGCGTGCCGGTATATCCAAGAAAGAGGCATATAAACGTTTGCTGAAACGGGGTGAATAGAAATGATAAAATTTGTCGGTGGTTTTGAACGTGTCTGTGACTTACCAGAAACCCAATTCCCAGAATATGCATTTGCTGGGCGCAGTAATGTTGGTAAATCATCGCTTATAAATGCTGTTCTGAATGCGCCGGTTGCCCGTACATCAAATACTCCAGGGCGGACGCAGACATTAAATATGTTCAATATTAACGATAAAATAATGATTGTTGATTTGCCTGGATATGGATACGCACGTGTCTCGCGTGATACAGCAAACCAATGGTTGCTGCGTTTTCAAGAATATATAACTTCGCGGCGACAAATGAAAAGATTGTTTATTTTAATCGATTCGCGAATTGGGGCGCGTGATTCCGATTTAGAACTTATGAAATTTTGTGATGTAAATGGGATTTCTTATCAAATTGTTTACACAAAAAAAGATAAACGCATTCGTAAAAAAGATCAGGTTGCAATAGATGCCGATTCTCATCCGGCAATGGTCAATGATGTTTTAGAGACATCGGCTGAAAAAAAATACGGAATTGAAAGTATAAGGGCGATAATTGGCATTAAATAAAAATATTTTCTGTGTGTCGAATCCCGCCAAAATAATGGATGGCCTGTGGAGGATTATGACCGAATCGGGTGTACCAATTCCAAAAATTTTACTGTTTGTCCCCAGCAGGCGTGCCGCCAGAAGCGTGGAAAAAATGATTGCTGAAAAATCTGGTGGGGTGGCGATTTTGCCGCGTATTGTCCCACTGGGGGAAGGAATCGATGATATATCAGACGAAGATTATGTGGATACTGTTTCGGAATTGGAACGTGTGGTTACGGTTGCCTATTTGATTGCCGGTTTGCCAAATGTCCGCAATATATCAACCGCGCTACCAATTGCGAGAACTTTGGTAACGATGCAAGATTATCTTGAAAACAGCGGTATAGATATATCTGATATAGATTGGAAAAATCTTGTTGATGAAAAATATGCCAGGCACTTTCAAGACAAGGCTGATTTGTTAAATATATTGGCACGCGCATCAAATGAGATTTTTGCCGGTCGTGAAACAGATGTAAAATACCGCAATCGTGAGGCATACGCATGGTGTGATTATGTTAAAAAAATGCCGATTAGTGATTCATTGGTGGTTGTATGTGGTTCCACGGCAAGTGTTCCTACAACACGCAAATTGATGTCTGTAATTGCCGGGTTGCCAAATGGTCGAATTATATTGTCTGGCAAGATTTCCGGCGTATACAACGATTTTGAATTGGATACAAATCCATATAATTCTGAATATAAATTCTTGTTAGACATAGGGGTTAAACCAGAAGATGTGCGAGAATTAGATGTTGGAAAATCAGATATTGATTTTATGAATCGTGCCTTTGGAAATGTATACCAAGATATAGGTGAATATGATTTATCCCGGTGTCATTTGATTGAGGCCTCGCGCGAGTCTGAAGAGGCAGCCGCCGTTGCCGATATAGTTATGCGTGCAATCAAACAAAAAAAATCGGTTTTGGTTATTACTCCGGATTCCGCAGGAAATCAGCGTTTGATGTCCGAATTTGCCGCGCGTGGAATTGTGTCAGACTTTTCGGGGGGAATGGTTGGAACAACCACACCGGCGGGAAGGGCTATATTAAATCTGTTGGATGATTGGATAGAATCCAAATCAGATAATTTTCAAAAAATATATACTTTGTGTAATTTTAATCTATTTGAAACGATTGCCGATATTGTTGAAAAATATGCCGATGATTTGTCGCCCCAGTTTGTTGTTGATGATGTCGTGTCTATTCAAATTTGGAATCAAATAAAAAAATTGTCTGATTGTTTGATTGCTCAAAATATTCGCGTTGATATAAATGATGCCCGGGCATTTGTTGCGGATGCTTTAAGTGGGGTACGGGTCCGCAGTGTTATGAATGATTTGGCATCTGTTGTTGTGCTGGGCACCATAGAATCTCGTATGCAGACCGCAGATGTGGTTATATTAACCGGTTTAAATGATGGTATGTTTCCGGCGACGGGGTATGAAAATCCTTGGTTGCCACGTGCAATTGCCAACAAGATAGGTTTGCCATCACCCAATCATAAGGTGTCTTTGATGGCATTAGATTTTATGAATTTGTCCTGTGGATTAGAAGTTTATTGGACACGCAGTAAAACATCTGGTGGTGTCCAAACCCAAGAATCACGTTTTATATCACGTATAACTGTTGCGCGCGGGAAATTTGATAAATCGGTCGGATTGAATATACTTGATTCTGTGCGGTCGCGTGATTCGATTGCGCCTAATCCATTGGATTATTCTAATCCGGTTCCACCGGCGGATTGGTCTGATGTGTTTGTAACAGAAATTGAAAAATTGATACATAATCCGTATGTATTCTATGTTCATCATATATTGCGGTTGCGAAAAATAGATGATTATTGGATGGGACCTGATGCGCGTGATTTTGGTAATTTGGTACATGATACCATAGAACATGCCGGTCCTGATGTTTCAGAGAATCATCTGGTATCGGAAATGGATAATCGGGCCCGAGAAATATTAGGTCAAAATAATTTGATATTTTGGTTCTGGCATCGGCGATTTGTAGAAATGGCACCGGTCATTGCCGATATGTTGGCACGGACCCCAAATTCAAAGTCCGAGGTTGAAGGTGCTGTTAAAATTGCGGGACGCAATGTCCGTGCACGTGCAGACAGAATATGGAAAACGGGTGTTTTGGATATTAAAACTGGTTCTGCCCCAACCAAAAGTCAACTTGTGTTGGGGAATATGCCACAATTACCATTAGAGGCGTATATGTTAAAAAATGGCGGATTTCCAATGTATAGCGCAAATATAGATTTTATGCCGACAATGGAATTCTTGCAATTGCGCGCCGGTGATGCGCGCGCAATACAGTATGATGGTGCCATAACAAATGAAATGATAAATGCTGCGGTTGCCAAGGTAACCGAGTTATTTAACATATATTCGGCCGGTGGCGCGGGGTACGAGTACCGCAGAACCGGTGATGCCAAATACAAAGAATATGATGATTTTGCGCGTGCCGATGAACGCGACTAATCTATTTTAATCATTAACCCGCAATGATCGGTTGGTTTATCCGCCATACGTGGGGATTTGTCGATTTCACAGGTTTTGATAATCTTTGTCGCCGCACGATTTGCCAAGAAATAATCCAAACGCAATCCTTGGCCATTACCAACGGTATCGCGACCGCGGTACCCGTACCAAGTATAATCGACTTCATCTGGGTGCATTTCGCGCCATACATCCGTCCAACCGGCATTTAACCATTGCATCATTATTTCGCGTGCCGCGGTGGCAGATATACTGGACCCAATATAATTTTTTGGGTTCCACACATCCCTATCTTCAATTGCGACATTAAAATCTCCACCGATTATGACGCATTCTTCGGAATCAATGTATTGTGAAATATAATCGGTAAACGACCGCATCCAATCCAATTTATATTGAAATTTTGGAGAATCTTCGGATTCGCCATTGGGCATATAGACATTTATAATACGAACCCGCCCGTCAATAACTGTTTCCAGAAAACGCGCGTTTATGTCAGAATAATTCGGCATGCCGCGAACGACATCTTCAATAGAAAATTTTGAAAATGTTGCGACACCGTTCCAACTTTTTTGACCAAAAACCTTGACATTATATCCGTATTCTTCGAATAAATTGTGCGGAAAATTCCCGGTTTCGACCTTTAATTCTTGAACCAAAATGGTGTCGTATTCGCCGGATTTTAGTATATCCAAAAACGATTCGATATGTGCCCGAATAGAGTTTATATTTAATGTAAGTATTTTCATATTTGCAATATTTCCTTTTATCGGTATAATAATCACCAGGTTTGATAAAAACAACAAGGAATTTTATTATGAATATGTTTCAATTTTTGGAATCAACCGCCAAGAAATATCCCGATGTGTTGTACTTGGTTAGGGAAGAGGTTAATTATAAAGGTTTCGTCGAATTGGTAAAACGTCGTGCGGCGACACTGGATAAGGCGGGGGTTCATGCTGGGGATGTCGTTGGAATTTTGTCGCATAATATTCCGGCATTTCCGATTACATTGTTTGCAATTTGGTATTTGGGCGGAACGGTTTTATTGTTGGATACGAATTTAACACCGTTTGAATATGACAATATGGCGCAAATAACCAAGTGCAAAATTATATGCGCAGAAAAATCGTTCTTTTACAAGACCGATAAATTCGAATTCTTTGATATTGCCCAGGCCGATGGCGATGTTAATCCAAAATTAAAACCGGCCAAGGTTGATGATAAAGATATCGCAACATTATCGTTTACATCTGGTTCGACCGGTACGCCAAAGGTTGTGCCACTGACGCATTATAATTTGACGGAATGTGCACATTCTTTGTTGGATATGCGCGATTATATAAGTTCGGGTGATGTTATGTACGGATTTCTGCCGATGTATCATGTGTTCGGATTTGCAGTTGAAATATTGGCTACATTGGAATACGGCGCGGGTGTATTATTGCAACCAACCGTAAACCCCAAAGAAATAATGGCAGATTTCAAAAACTTTCGTCCCCATATTATACCGGCGGTACCAAGATTGTTCGAAGTATTCAGAAATAAAATTATCGATGGAATTAAGGCCAAGCATAAATGGGGGCTGTTCAAATTCGTTATGAAAAATGCACCGTTGTTGCGAAAAATTGGTCTGTCGCGTTTGGTGGATGCGGTGTATAAACCGGTATTGGACATCTTTGGTGGGCGTGTACGGTTGCTTATCGCGGGTGGTGCGGCAACAAAACCAGAAATTGAAAATTTCTATTTGGCATTGGGACTTGGGTTTATCCAAGGCTATGGCATGACCGAAACGGTTGGACCAATTTGTATTTCAAAACCATGTCGTGGTCGTATTCCATACGCATTTGGTGCGCCAACAATAAACAATGTTGCGGAAATTCGTAATAAAAATGCCGATGGTGTTGGAATATTGTGGTTAAAGGGTAATCAAATATTTGGTGGGTATTTGAATAACGATGCTGCCAATAAAGATGTATTTGATGAACGCGGGTTCTTTAACACCGGCGATATGGTATCTATGGATAAAAATGGTGAATTGCACTTTGCCGGTCGTAAAAAACAGGTTATTGTTTTGGACAGTGGTAAAAATGTTTATCCCGATGAATTAGAGGGTTTGTTTATAACTATTCCAGGTGTAAAAAATGTCGCGGTATTCGAACACAAGGTCAAAGATAAAACCGTTGCATACGGCGTATTTAGCGTGGAAGAGGGTATGACAATGGATAAATTGGCGGCGGCAATTGCGCATGCAAATAAAAAGGTTGCATCGTATAAATGGGTGACCCACTTTGCGATGACAACCGAGGATTTACCGACGACCAGTACGCAAAAGGTTAAACACCATGTTGTGCGTCAAAACCTGATTGATGGTAAATATCCAATGCGTAAAGAGTGATTAGTAAAACGGGCGCGGTTGCGCCCGTTTTTATAACTAACCACTATTTTCCCAAACATAATTGTGAAAATGCGGCGGTTAAAATTTCTTCGGTGCCGATAACCCCCAGAATCTTGCCTATGGCATCTGCAGCATAACGGACATGTTCGGCCAGTATATCATAATCGCCGTTTGATTCATTTATTGCCGCGTACAACTCGTCCGCTGCGGTTTTTATCAAATCGTGTGTACGGGCATTTATCATCAGAACCGATTCGCCGTTACCCGCGATTTTATTTATGCGTTCCGAGATTATTTTCATCAATTCAGGAATACCATCACCCGTTTTTGCGGAAACATAAATTGCGTCTTGTATTTTTTGCGAATCGGTTGTATCTGATTTATTTACAACCAATACTTCGTCTGGTGCGACCGGTATCACCGGGTCATTTGGATTGATAATGTGCAGAATCAGATCGGCATTTTCTATCTCTTTGGTTGTGCGTTCTATACCGATTCGTTCAACCGTGTCGTCCGTATCACGCAGTCCCGCCGTATCCGATAAATTTACCAAGTACCCATCAATATCCATATTTACGGATACAACATCGCGCGTGGTTCCGGGTATGTCAGATACAATTGCACGGGATGCGCCAACAATGCAATTAAACAACGAAGATTTACCAACATTTGTTTCGCCCACAAGAACTATATTTATTCCATTTGTAATTGCGCGGGCGGTTTTGTATTTCGCCAATGTGCCGGAAATCGCCGTATAGAGAGTTTTTATGCGTTTTATAATGGTGTCTGAAATATTGGCCGGTAAATCATCGGGGGCATAATCCAACATTGCCGCGGCAAATGCAGAAATTTCCAACATCTGGGCACGCCAATCGGCGTAAATTTCCCCATCGCCTCCCATCATAGATTTTAATGCCGCGATGCGTTGTTTGTCTGTCTCGGCATCCAGCAACGCGGCCAGGCCATCAACATCTGACAAATCCATTTTGCCGTTATAGAACGCGCGTCGTGAAAATTCCCCGGGCGTGGCGATTCGCATATTGTTAGCCCGCAAAAAATCAAAGATTTTATTTATAACCGCCGGTGCGCCGTGTGAATGTATCTCGATTATGTCTTGACCGGTAAAACTGTGCGGTGCGGCAAAGTATATAATCACGCACTGGTCAATTATTTCGCCACCGTCATCCGTCAGGCTTGTGAAATATGCGTGCCGGTGCGCCAAGTGAGTGCGCCCTGTAATTTTTTTTGCAAATGTTTCTAAATCATTTCCGGATATCCGAATCACCGCGACACCAGATTTGCCGTGGCCACTGCTTAATGCAAAAATTGTATCGTTGTTGTTCATTATTTATTCCCACTTATTTCTTTTAATGCCATCGGAACCAGTTTTGCAACATCCGCAGTTGGATTTTGTGATACCAATTTTTGGGCCATATCAACAATATCCATGCGGCGGTACCCCAATGATTCCAACGCAGACAGTAAATCAGGTAATGCACCACCATCACTTGATAAATCCATTGCAAAAGATGCGCCGCCAACCTTGCTTTTCAATTCAACAATGATTTTTTCGGCGACTTTTTTACCGACACCCGGTGCGGTCGCAATCGTTTTTGCATCGCCGGTTGCAATCGCGGTCATCAGTGTATCGGCCTTTATTGTGCCCATTATTGCCATGGCAACGCGCGGTCCGACCCCCGACACACCCGTCAACATATTGAATAAATTCTGGGCGGAAAGTGTCGAAAACCCGAACAAACGAATCGAATCTTCGCGGACAATTGTTTCAATCCACAGGGTGATATTAGTTCCCAATGTCAATGTTTCCGGGGTGTACACCTTGTATCCGACGGGGCCGGCCATTAAAATTATGTGGTCATTTCCAATATAATCAACAATGCCTTGCAATTTTCCAATCATTTGCTATCCTTTTGCGGTAATTTTAATCTAATTAAATCAAAAGGTCAAATTATGAGCGGACATAGCAAATGGCATAACATCCAGCACAAGAAAGGTCTGGCGGATGCGGCACGCAGTGGTTTGTTCACAAAACTGGCGCGTGAAATTACAATGGCGGCAAAGTTGGGCGATAAAAATCCTGACAATAACCCGCGTTTGCGTTTGGCAATTTTACAGGCGCGCAAGAATTCTATGCCGAACGATAATATTAAACGCGCGATAGATAAAGCATCGGGTTCCAATACCGAAAACTATGTTGCCGTGCGTTACGAAGGATATGGCCCGGGTGCCGTTCCTGTTATTGTCGAAGCATTAACCGATAACCCGCGTAGGACCGTGCCCGAAGTTCGTAATATCTTTGCCAAAAACGGCGGCAATATGGGTGAAGAGGGCAGTGTTGTATTTATGTTCACGCGTGCCGGGCAGATTTTCTATCCGTCCAGTATCGGTAAAACCGAAGATGAAATGATGGAAATTGTTATGGATGCCGAGGCGGAAAATTTAGAGACAACCGAAGAAGGATTCATCATCACGACCAAGCCGGATGATTTTATGAATGTTCAAAAGAAAATTGCCGATGTGTTGGGTGAACCGGAAAACGCAGAATTGACATGGGTTCCAAATATGCCGATGGATTTGGATGATGAGGCATACGCCAAATTGGAAAAATTGGTTGATGCGTTGGATGCCAATGACGACGTGCAAAAAGTATTCACCGCCGCGGCATAAAGTAGTTATTGGATAGTGTTAGTGATTAGTAAAACCGCCGTAAAGGCGGTTTTTTGCTATCTTGTAAGATATGGAGTTGGAATTTCAAGAAAAGTTTCATCCTTTCTTTTTGTATATGGAAGAAGTTTTTGTTTATAAACATTAAGAATGCTTTTTTGATATTTATTGCTGTCCAACTGTTCCATTTTCTTTTGTATCAAATCTAATATATATATCATTCCTGCCGCTTCAATTGAATATCCATTTTTGATCGGATCATCACGTTCTCCCATATCTTCTGAGCACCATACATTATCAGAATTTTTATCGTATTTCTTACGTGATCGTAACTCCATCAAAAATGGTAAATGTGGAGGGCGAACATCCGCCCTAGTTGTTATCGCTAACTGATATAAATATTTTTCCCCATCCAAACCGATACGGAGAATGTATGGCGTTACTTCGGGTTGTTCAATAGGTATTACGTATATGTCTTTCGCATCTTTTATTGCTTTGATAACAGGTTGAATGTATGATTCTATCTCTGTTTCTAATATTTTTTTTCGTTCAACCATTTTTGTAATGTATTCGGATTGCTCTTGCCTTTCTAATTTTTTTTCTGAAAGTATTGTTGCTGCGTGTTCTTCTAGTTTTTTTATATCCTCTGCGGTAAGACGTCTTTTTGGCATTTTGTATCCTTTTTTGTTAAATTTTTACATGTGTATTATATCACAAAATACCATTTTTTCAAAAAAACGTCAAATCTGCCGGTCTATTTCATAAATTTATCAAATTTGGCCATGTTACTGTGGGACAGGGCGATTGCGATGGCATCGCTTTCGTCCGGTGTTTTGGGGTTTGCCGCCGGCAACAATATCCGCACCATTTTATCAACCGCGGTTTTATCCGCATGACCCGCACCAGTTAAAATCTTTTTTACTTTGTTTGGTTCGTATTCATATATTGGAATATCTTTGACCGATATTGCAACCATCGCCGCCGCACGCGCGTGACCCAAAATAAGTGTTGTTGTTGGGTTTTTGTTTACAAATGTTATTTCCATGCTGGCTTCATCGGGTTTGAACGCATCGCAAAGTTTCGTAACTTCGTTAAATATTATTGCCAATCGTTCAGGAAGTTGCCCAGTCTTTTTTGGTAAAATAACACCACTTGCAATATATTTACGGGCGTTGCCGTTTGTTTCAATTACTGCCCATCCTGTATGTAAAAGCCCAGGGTCAATACCCAATATTCGTGTCATTGTTATTTCCTGAAACTGATTTTACCAACACAATCTGTGCCGAAGTATTTATTTATTTTCTTTTTTATATCGTCTGTCATATATGACAATTGTAACGTATACGCCGGATTCCGTGGTCTTAATACAATATTGTATTCGCTGGTACGGGTCTTTTTTACCGCGCAAATATCCGCCATATTTGAAATTTCGGGTCCGATTATTTCCGGCCAACGCGCAACCAAATCGGAATCGGATGCGCGAACACCGAATATTTTGAACAGACCGCCCAATGCGCTCGCAATACTTTGTGGACGTCCGATATGTTTGGAAAAATCTTTACTTTTTGGGTTTGACATAACTGTATTCTTTCGGCATTAAAATATACATTTCGCCCTGGGCGTGTTGACCGTGGGCATACTGATACGCTTCATCGCCTTTGCCAAAGAATATATCGGCACGGACAAAACCACGAATTGCGCTGCCGGTGTCTTGGGCAATCATAAGTCGTCTAAATTTTTGTCCATTAGACAGGTTTGTATCGATGTATACGGGCAATCCCAATGTATACAGCGAATCATCCATGGCGACACTGCGTATTTTTGAAAGTGGTGTTCCAAGTTTGCCAATCACATCTGGGGGCACCGATTCATAAAAATAAACATATCGTGGGTTATTGTAAATAACTTCTTTCGCGAGTTTTGGATTTTTCTTTAGATGTGTCCAAACCGCATCCGCAGAATATCCGCCCGCGGGTTTGATGCCACGGTTGCGCAATTGTTCGCCAATAGATTTGAACGGTAAATCATTTACCGCGGCAAAGTTTAATTTAACCAATGTTCCATCGGCCAGTTTTAGCATACCACTGCCTTGAATCTGAATATTTTGGACATCGACAATGTTTGCCCAATACAGGACGCGACCAATTTTGTTTTCAACAATTTGCTTTTTGGGAACGCCTTTGTATGCACGACCATCGGTTGGAATGCCCATCAGTGGTTCGTTGCATTCCGCCGTTTTTGTGCGGCAACCTGGAATTACCGGCGAATAATATCCGGTATATGTGCCTTTGGTGGTGCCGTTATCGTTATAAATTTTGTACGGTTGGAAATTTGATTCAAACCATGCGCGCACGGTCGCGGTGTCGGCACTGGCACTGGGCAACATATTGCATTTTTCTTCGAACAATGCCCGGTCAGGAACAATACGGCCCTTGTATTGAATTTTCGCCTTGCATGAATTGCGGAAAGCCTGGAGCGCGTAACGAACATCATCTTTTTCCCAATCTGGTAATTCGGAATAAGATACTTTTTTAAGATTATTTGACGGAATAACCGAATCGTCGCCACTGTGTGTTGGGGTCGAAACATCGCATGATGCCAAGAAAAGACCGCACAGACCGCATACGGTGCCCCGGAAAACCCATTTAAAAACGTCTATTTTCATTTTATTTGCTCTCCCACTTGTAAAATTTCCCTTTGATGCTATATTATCATAAAACGAGTCATAAAAAAAGGAGCAATCGCAATGGCAAAGTTCAATATTATATCTCAATTTTTGAAAGACATTTCTTTTGAAAGCCCAAATGTCCCGGATTTATTCTTTAAGCAGGATAATGGCCAGGCAGAATTGGAAATAAATATAGATATGCAGGTCAAAGGGTCAGAAAAAAATCTGTATATGGTTGATTTAATTACAAAAATTCACTCGAAATTAAAGGCCGATTCTAAAACAATCTTTTTAATTGAAACTACATACACTGGTTTGGTCCAGATGGAAGAAGAAAAAGATGAAGAGGCCAAAAAACGCACACTTTTGATTGATGTTCCGACATTGTTGTTCCCGGCCGTGCGCGCGTTGGTAACAAGACTTACCGCCGAATCGGGTTTCCCACCGTTTGCGATGCAAATGGTTGACTTTGCTGATATGTATGAGAAACGGAATCAGCAAAAGGCATAAGTTTAATTAAAATGCTTGTTTTAAACGCACCGTTCGGTGCGTTTTTTTGTTCCTTTTTGCGATTCGGGTCATTTTGTGATATTATTGTTATGACACAGGTATAGTGGAGAGAGATTATATGGCCAAAGATAAGTATATTTCTGGGCGTGGTTCAATAAGCGGTTTTTCGTTTGCAAACCTGGGGATTTTTACCGGGTTCGCCGATGGTATTTATAATGCCGTTTATTCTTTGGTTATATTGGAAATATTTAAAAGTTCCGCGATTGTTGGTATCTATGTCGCCATTTATTCTGTATTTTGTGTTATTGTTGGTTTGTTCGCAAACGAGATATTTCGATTCTTTTCCAAGGTCAAAGTGTTTTATTTTGCATTGTTAATGCTGGTTATGTGCTATGCGATGATGGGATTTTCTGTATTGCCACGAACATTTATTGTTTTGGACTATACCAGTGGTTTTGCAATTACATTAACGGCATTGTTGATACCATTATTTATGTCTGATTTTTCCGGTGATACAGGTATGGCGCGGTTGAATTCGCGGTACCATTTATGGGTTAATGTCGGGGCATTGTTGGCACCGATGTTGGCCGTTGTGGTCGCAACCCGTTTTGGAAACAGGTCGGCATTTTTCTTGGCATCGGCAATTTATATGGCCGCGTGGTTGTTCTTTAAATACCTGCGGTTAAGCCAGGAAGATAAGCAAATAAAACCAGTAAATCCTCGCCGGACAGTGCGCGCGTTGGTGCGAAATGCTGTGGCTTTTTTCAAAACACCGGGAATGACGCGTGCATACGCAGTTAATTTTGGATATTATTCTTTGCGGGCGATGCGATATTTATATGTGCCGATAGTAGTTATTGAAAACGGTTTTTCCAAAGATACACTTGGGTTGGTTTTAACATTGGGAATTATTCCGTATTTATTATTGTCAGACGTGATGGCGCGCCTGGTTCGTAAGTTTGGTAAAAAGATATGGTTGGTTTTGGGATTTGGGTCGTTTGCAGCATTTTCTGTTTGGGCGACAGTCGCCACGGGTTTCCCGGTTTTGGTTATATTTGTATTGTGGCAGATTTCAGGTGCATTTATGGAACCAGTGCACGATTTGCTGTTTTTTGATAATACACCCAAGAATCAGCAAGCAAAGTTTTATGGTGTGTTTCGTACCAGTGTGAATTTTCCAAATGTTATTGCACCAATTGTTGGGGCGGCATGTATTACTATATTTGGTGCGACAGCGGCGGTGTGGTTGGTAACCTTTGCCGTTGGGGTGCTTTCGGTGGGTGTTTTAATGGCGAAAAAGTAATTGCGCGCAGGATTTTTTCTTTGTATCATTCATATAACAAGAAAGGGGTTTATTTATGGCAAAGAAAGAAGTTGCAGCGACAGCATCAAAAAATCCAGCTTTGGAATCTGCGCTGGCACAAATTCAGAAACAATTTGGTAAAGAAGCAATTATGAAAATGGGCGATGGTTCGCAACAGAATATCGAAGCGATATCATCAGGCTCGTTGGGATTGGATATCGCATTGGGTATTGGCGGATATCCGCGTGGACGTATCGTTGAAATATACGGTCCAGAAAGCAGTGGTAAAACAACATTGGCGTTGCATGCCGTTGCCGAAGCGCAAAAGAAAGGCGGAACATGTGCATATATCGATGCGGAAAATGCATTGGACCCCAGTTATGCAAAAAAATTGGGCGTTGATGTTGCAAACCTTATTATTTCGCAACCTGATTCTGGCGAACAAGCATTGGAAATTGCCGATACCTTGATTAAGTCGGGTGCGGTTGATGTAGTGGTTATCGATTCTGTGGCGGCATTGGTGCCCAAGGCAGAATTAGAAGGTAACATTGGTGATAGTTTTGTCGGAACAACTGCAAGACTTATGAGCCAGTCGTTGAAAAAACTGGCGGGATCCGTTTCGCGTAGTAATACGTTGTTGATATTTATAAATCAAATCCGTATGAAAATTGGTGTTATGTTTGGTAATCCTGAAACGACCAGTGGCGGAAATGCGTTAAAATTCTATGCTTCGGTTCGTCTGGATATTCGTCGCACGGGGGCTATCAAGGACAAGGAAAATGTTATTGGTAATGAAACACGGGTCAAAATTGTAAAAAATAAAGTTGCTCCACCGTTCCGCACAGTTGATTTTAAAATTATGTACGGTGAAGGAATTTCTCGTATAAGCGAGATTTTGGATATGGGCGTGAAATATGACTTTATTGACAAAGCAGGCAGTTTCTATTCATACAACAATGAACGCATAGGTCAAGGCGAAGCAAATGCACGCCAATGGTTAAAAGATCATCCAGAGGCGCAAAAAGAATTGTTGGATAAAATTATGGCGCGTGCGAACGGAATTGCCGAAGAAATGACAACTGGGCCGGTTGATGACGATGCCGATTCGGAGGTCGAAGAATAAATAGCAATCAAAAGGGGACGGAAATGGGTTTGGCGCGAACATTTGCGATGTGTAATATTGTTTTGCGGGCGCACATATTGAATTGGTTTTGGCGTGATCGCATAAAACGTCGTGCGGTGAGATGCGCAATACTTGCCGATGCAATACCAAAATATTTCCGTCGTTATTTACCGGCCGCAGCCAAGGTTTCTGAACGCAAAGTTGTTAAAGACGATAAAAACGAAAAAATATTTACTCTTTGGCTTCAGGGTGAAGATAAAGCGCCACCGTTGGTTCAGGCGTGTTTTCGTAGTATTCGGCGTCATTGTAAACAAGAATTGGTTGTGTTGGATGAAAAGACCGTTTTTGATTATATAACATTACCGCCGGAAATTATGGAAAAGCGGCGTGCCGGAAAGATAGGACATGCCCATTTTGCCGATATTTGTCGGGTCGAATTGTTATATGAACATGGTGGTTTTTGGTTGGATTCAACTGGGTTTTTTACAGAACCAATTCCAGATTGGATTGTTGAGCAAGATTTCTTTGTGTATCTAACAGGTCCCAAGGTCGGCAGTCCGTATAGTTTTATGCAAAATTGTTTTATTCGTGCACGTAAAGGGGCCTATTTGTTGGATGCGTGGCGGGCGATGATACTGGATTTTTGGATGCATGAAAATCATGCTTTTGATTACTTTATGCATCAATTATTGTTTAAAACAATGGTTCAGAGTGATCCGCGGTCAAAAAAATATTTTGCAAAAATGCCGCATGTTGACCAAGATCCAACGCATGCACTGTGGTGGACGTATGGGGCAAAACCGTTTGACCAGGAAACATTTAATCGGGTTACATCGGGGGCATTTTTTCAAAAAACTACCTATAACAGTCCATGGGTTAAAAAGATAGAACCCGGGACATTTGCCGATGTGATGGTAAATAAAATGTAAAGGAAAAATGGATGCCGAAAGTATCTGTAATTGTTCCGGTGTATAATGCAGAAAAATACCTTAAGCGGTGTTTAGATGCTTTGCGCCAACAGACATTTTCGGATATAGAAATTATTTGCATAAATGATGGCAGTACAGATGATAGCCAAAAAATTCTTGATGAGTATATAGCGCGTGATAAGCGTTTTATTGTTATAAATAAAAAAAATTCTGGTGTGTCGGCTGCGCGAAATGATGGTATTAAACGCGCATGTGGTGAATATATTCACTTTATGGATGCAGACGATTTTATAGATTCTGATTATTATGAACGTATGGTTGATATGGCGCAAAATACGGGGGCAGATATGGTGTGCAGTGGATTACTTACAAACACAAAATATGCCCGCGATATAAAATATAAATCTTGTTTTACGGTGCGTGGAATTTATAATAAACTGCGAAGAACTTATGCTTTAACCGATGGTTATGTGTGGCGTTATCTGTTCAAAACAGAATTTATTAGAAAAAATAAATTGGTATTCAATACAAAAATGATTTCACAAGAAGATGTCGTGTTTGTGTTAAATGCAATTGCGTTGAGTGAATTAGTAGCATTCGTTTCAGATACTTTTTATCATTATATGTTTAACGAGGCATCTGCGTTGAATAATCGTGATGCAGAACATCACAAGAAAATGAAAGAACAGTACAGGCAAGGAAAACAATTTAGACGTGATTTTGCGCGTGCACACGGTGTAAAAAGATTGTGGTATTTGCGCAAAATTTTAAGAAATTTTTAAACCGAGAGGATGTACCTATGCAGGCAATATCTATAATCGTCCCGATGTACGGTGTGGAAAAGTATTTGCGGCGGTGTTTAGACAGTATTTTAAATCAGACTTTTACTGATTGGCAGGCAATTTGTGTTAATGACGGCAGTCCCGATAATTCAGGCAAAATCGCCGAAGAATATGCCACGCGTGATAAAAGGTTCCTTGTGATACATAAGCCAAATGGTGGTCCATCGGATGCAAGAAATGTGGGAATAAAACATGCAACGGGTGAATATATTATGTTCATGGATGGCGATGATTTTATTCATCCACAAACAATGGAAATGACATACTATATGGCACGGCGTGATGATACAGATATTGTTTCTTATACTTATGATAGGATGTATAGGCCAATGTTAATGCTGCGGCATTTTTTGGGAATGAATACAGATAATGTTAAACCGTTTGGAATGCGTCGTCGTTATGGACCAGAATGTGTATGCAGTTTGGTAACAAACGATATATTTAGATATGCAACTGAAAAATCTAATAATATGTTTCATGCTAATAAACGATGGCTTATTAAACATTGTCAGACATGGAAAAATTTGTACAGACGTTCACTGATTGCGGATATACAGTTTATCAAAGAAATGGTATACGTTGAAGATTTTCCATGGTGGAGCGCAGTTATGTTAAAAAATCCACGTGTTACCATTTTGAATTTGCCGTTGTATTATTATTGGCCGAATTTTGGTGGATTGGTTTTATCTACAAAACAGTTTCGTATGTTTACAAATTTATGTATGGGAATCGAAGCGGCTTTCACTTTGTATCATGACCATGCCAACCAATATCAATTTCAAATGTGGAACAAAAATTTCTTGTGGTTCTTTGTGCGTGCGGCATTTAATAAAATTAAACACATTGGCAATACAACAGATATAGATATGGCACGACAAAGATTTATCAAACTTTATAAAATGGGTGTGTTCGATTTTCCACCGACAAAATGGGCGCGAAAATTACGAAAAGATATTTTAGATTTTATTGGAATGTAAAATCTTGCTATACACCGGTTTTCTTGAAACGCGACGGAATTGTAATAACAATTTTTAATCCAAACATTGCCGGTTTATCCAAGGCATATATTGGGCGAAATATGCGTTGAATCCCGCGTGCAAATTTTATAAACATTTCGCCATGCGCGCGTTTTTTTGTAACTAAATTTATTGTTCCGTTGCCACGACGGCGCAGGTGATTTACCCAATCGGCCCCACGTTTTTCGGCCTTTTTAATTAACATATCCATATCAACCGCGCCAAAATGTAACAGATACAAATTTTTATCTATATGAAAATTTGCCCCATGAACACTGTGGAAACCACTGCCCCAACGGGCGGGACGAAACAAAACGACCGGTTTTGTATATCGTGTAGAGAGCAGGGCATATCCTCGTTGTTCCAGCATAGATTTTTTCGTGTTCAATTTTTTTTCAAAATTCATATTTTGCCCGATATCCAACCCAAGCCCAGAAACAGTTGTTTTGTGTTTTGATTTTGATAAATATTCTGCTAATGATTTCCCAGTATTCGGATCCACAATTAAAAATTCATCGGAATCACATCCAAGGACAATATCATATTTTTTGAACAAATCTTGGGCCAAATCTGATATCTTGCCAATACGGTATTTATCGCCGGTGGCGCGCGACATATCAACATGTGGTAATTTGATGATGTTTGCCCCGATTGCATTTTTAGGCGCATTTTGGTCAATGCCGTCCAATATAATATATAAATTTTCTATTCCAAATTCGCGTCCATAATATTCAATCCATCGGGACAAGAAGAAGTCATCATTTCGCGCCATTGTAATCGCGGCAATTTTTTTTGTCATTTGCGTCCCCCAAAGATTTTGTGTGCGGCATATTTTACTTTTCGTAAAAATATTTTAAATGGATTTTCTGTTAACAACCAATTCATATATTCCGTTCCATAAATACGATATGCCGTTTGTAATATTGCATTTTTTGCCCGTTTATCACAGTGTTCAAGTATGTATTTAATCTGGCCGCCAATTGCGCCATTGTGTCGTGTAAACGATGCGCGCTTAATAAACGGGCATCCCTGGTTAAATAATTGTTTGGGATGGTTATATGTGTATCGACCCCAAATCACATAAATTCCACCCCAAGATAGATGATTGCTTAGTATTAAATTACTTAAACCATGTTCATATTTTACAGTAATGTCAGCTTTGTTCTTTTCGTGTTTAACGGATGTTATGAATTTATTAAACCATGCCGCAGTAAATATTTTCTTGTCTAATTTTATAAACCACGATTCCATAAATTTGTGTGTTCTGTGTTTAGATACAACCAACCCCGTGGCATTTGTTTCACCAGATTCAGCGCGCTGTAATGTGTTATACAGATTTATTGTTGGGCCAAATACGGAATCATTTAGTAGGTATACAATATCATAATCATTTAAAATATGATTATCTTGGGCAAATATATATGCCCGTTTATAGGAACCAAAATCATATTCACCATGTTGTGTGGCAATAATGTGGATGCAATATCTTTTTACTTTGTCTGTTTCCGTTTTTTTACAGTCAGAATCCATACATAAAATCACATCACCGAATTTATGTAATTGTTCCATATAGTATATCAAAGCATCATCGATAATGCCGTTTTTGTCGTATCCTGCAAATAAAAATAATCTTTTTACCATAGGCATGGTTTACTTTGTCAATTATTACAAATAAATTGTAAACAAAATCTGTCCACAGGGCAAGAAATATATGTTTTAAACAAGGGTTCTATTTCCTGGTCCATACGGGTATTCTGAATATTTTTATGCGATTAGGTTCTATTTTAATAATCATACGCGAGATTTTTTTTGCCCATTTAATTACCGCATATTTTCGCATTTCTGGGTATTTCTTTTTCATATATTTTCTAAGTTCGCGATATTTTGATGCGCCTTGGGCATTTCTGGATTCTTTTCTGCCTTTTACCCTGTAATAAAACAAGATTTCTGGTACCCGATAGGCCTTTTTATTATGTTTGAACATAAAGTTCATCCATAAATCATAATCTTCGATGGTGGCATTAAAAGCCGGGTCATATCCCCCCGTTTCATCAAAATCTTTTTTACGGAATAATGCAGCATTTACCATACAGTTGTGTATCACCATATTAGATTTAGTTGGCTTTGGCAAAGACAGTTCGCCACGACCGTTTTCAGAAAACATAACAACACGACATGTTATAATATCGCCTTGGCCCGCAATCATGGCCGCGTACAGTTTTTCAAGACAATCTGGTGCGATAATATCATCACTGTCCAATGGGTATATATATTCGGATTTTGCCGTGGCAATTGCATTGTTTCGCGCAGCAATAACCCCAGAATTTTTTTGTGTGATTATTTTGATTCGTTTATCTTGCCTGGCATATTTTTTTAATATCTTTGGTGTGTTATCAGTGCTGCCGTCATCGATGCAGATTATTTCAATATCTTTCAGTGTTTGGTTAATTACGGAATCCAGTGTTTCAGATAAATATTTTTCTGTGTTATAGCAAGGGATAATAACAGATATTATTGGCATATATAAATTCCTTTTGATTTATTATATGAATTGTCTCCTAGATAAATCAAGCGGAAGATGTTTTATTGCAATAAAAAATGCCCATTTGGGCATTTTTTATATTTCTTCTTTACCGCGGGCCAATTTTTTTCGTTTGCCGCTGTCCAGTTCCTTTTTGCGCAAACGAATTGTCGCGGGTGTAACCTCGACCAATTCATCGTCTTGGATATAAGACAATGCTTCTTCCAATGACATTTTGCGTGGCGGTGCCAAGAATAATTTTTCATCGGCGGTAACACTGCGCACATTGGTCAATTCTTTACCTTTGACGGGATTCACTTCCAAATCGTTTTCTTTACTGTGTTCGCCGATAATCATACCAGAATACACTTCGGTTTGTGGTCCAACAAACAATACACCGCGTGGTTCAAGGTTATGCAACGCGTATGTTGCGGTCATACCCTTTTCCATAGAAACCAAAACGCCAGGGCGGTACTGATTGATTGGACCGCGATATGTATCGTATTTATCGAATACACGATTCATAATTCCGGTGCCACGTGTGTCTGTGCGGAATTCAGACAGGTATCCAATCAAACCGCGTGATGGCGCAGAAAACACAATACGCGTTTTACCGCCACCCGAAGATTTCATTTCTGTAATTGTTGCCTTGCGCTTGGTCATCTTTTCAATCACAACACCGCTAAATTCATCGTCTACATCAACAACCACTTCTTCGATTGGTTCCAACATTTCGCCATTTTCGCCGGTATGCATTACAACGCGTGGGCGGCTTACACTCAATTCAAATCCTTCACGGCGCATTGTTTCGATTAAAATTCCCAATTGTAATTCGCCACGACCAGATACTTCAAATGATTCTTTGTTTTCGCTTTGTGTAACCTTTAATGCGATGTTGGTTTCGGCTTCTTTGAATAACCGTTCGCCAATCATACGCGAAGTCAATTTTTTACCACTTTGCCCCGCCAATGGCGAAGTGTTCACAAAGAAAGTCATGGTAAGGGTTGGTGGGTCAATCGGCATTGCCGGAATTGGTTCGGTAACCGAAGGATCGCAAAGTGTATCTGCCACGGTTGCTTTGGTGAATCCAGCAACAACGACAATGTCGCCTGCGGATGCACTATCGCGAGAAATTTTTTCAATGCCGCGGTGTTCGATGATTTTTGTAATCTTGGCGTTTTCTATAAATTCACCTTGCATATTGATTGCTTTGACGGCCTGACCAACACGAACGGTTCCAGATTCGATTTTGCCGGTAAGTATTCGGCCAACATAGGGGTCCGATTCCAATGTGGTTGCCAACATAGTAAATGGTGCATCAATCATACAACGCGTGCCATTACAATCGGGGGCCGGTACATGGTCAACAATCAATTGGAACAGTGGTGTTAAATCTTTGTGTTCATCGTTCAAATCACGAACCGCCCAACCATCACGGCCAACCGCGTACAGGTATGGGAAATCCAATTGCGCATCATCCGCACCCAATTTATCGAATAAATCAAATGTTTCGGATAGAACTTCGTCCGGACGGGCATCTGCGCGGTCAACTTTGTTGATGCAGACAATCGGGCGCAATCCTAATTTCAGGGCTTTGGATAAAACGAACTTAGTCTGGGGCAGGGGACCTTCGGCACTGTCCACCAGCAACACAACACCATCAACCATGGATAAAATACGTTCAACTTCGCCGCCAAAGTCCGCGTGGCCCGGTGTATCAACAATGTTGATTTTATAATCGTGCCACAGAACCGATGTCGGCTTTGCAGAAATAGTAATTCCGCGTTCGCGTTCAATATCGCCACTGTCCATTACGCGGTCTTCTACGCGTTCGTTTTCGCGGAAAGTTCCCGCCTGTTTCAACATATTATCAACCAGGGTCGTTTTCCCGTGGTCAACGTGCGCGATAATCGCAATATTTCTTATTTTCATATATTCAGCCCTTTTTTGCCCTAAATGCATAGATTATACTATATTTTCCGATTTTCAACAAATTATAGTGTTTTTTCTTAAAAAATTGACATTTTGCGCGGGTTTGGTATAAATAGGTTAAAAAAGAGGTTGCAAATGAATAAATTGCAAGAGATAAGAATAAAAAGACAATTAAACCGTGTCTTGGCGGAAAAGCCAAATTCTACGGTTGAAATGTATGCGGCCATACGCGCAGTATTGGCGTGGTTTGTTGGCGCCGCAATGAAAGATACTGGAAAACAGAAATTGGATACTGCGGGCTGTGATACCGTGGTGCGGTCATTGGCATATATGAATGCGGTCGCAGAAAACCCGGAAAAATATTTTTCGCGTGAATCTACAATTGCAGATTGGGATACGCGCGCGATGGAATATGCAAAAAAATACGGAATGCCGACCGGTGACGGATACGATTTCCATAATTTTGTGTGGAGTCCCGCAGATGTGGTACATATAAATACAACCAATGCAATATTTAATAATAAATTATCGTGCGAATATCGTGATTTCTGTAAATTGGTTATGGATTGGGAATATAATCGCACATCGGCAAATAAACAAGAATTGGCGGCGTCATATGCGCAAGCCCAGGAAATCGTGCGTATAGCGAATAATATATTTGATAATAAAAAACAGAATTTCTTTCTGCGTATGGCGGCCAGTTTTCGCGCCGCCCGCGCACATTAAAAAATGTGATTGTAAAAAAATACCGTCAATTTTGACGGTGTTTTTCTTTTAGTGTTTTCCACCAATCTTGGTACGCCCGCCCATTAACGGTTGCAGTTTTTTCGGGATATTTACCGACCCGTCTGCGTTTTGGTGGTTTTCAATTACCGGAACCAATGCCCGGGGCAGGGCGATTCCGGTGTTATTCAATGTCGCAACAAATTTCACTTCGCCGGTTGCATTTTCGCGATAGCGTGTGTTTGTGCGGCGTGCCTGAAACTGACCAATCGACGAACAAGAACCCAATTCGCGGTATGCATTTTCAGATGGGAACCATGCTTCGACATCGTTCATTTTAACTTTGTTGAATCCCATGTCGCCGGTGCTGTTTGCAATTACACGATACGGCAATTCCAAATCGCCCACGACTTCGCACAGATTGTTTAATAAAAATTCATGCATTTCATCGCTTTCTTCGGGGCGACAGAAAATATATTGTTCCACTTTGTTAAAGTGATGAAAACGAACCAACCCGCGCGTGTCGCGACCGGCGGCACCGGCTTCTTTACGAAAACATGTAGAAAAACCAGCATATTTGATTGGTAATTCGTTTTCAGATAAAATTTCATCCGCATGTAACGAGTTTAAAATTATCTCTGCGGTACCCGCCAAACAACGGTCTGTATCGGTTAACATGAACACATCATCGTTCATAACCGATAAATCAGAACCCATAAAATGTCCGGCATTAAATATAGTTTGTGGTTTTGTTATTGGCGGACATTCAATATATTTGAAACCTTTATTAATCAATTTTTGAATAACGTATGTTTCAATTGCCAACGCCAATTCCGCCAATTCTCCACACAGGCAATATGTGCGTGTGCCACATATTCCCGCGATTTTTTCCGGCATCCACCAACCATTCATATCTAACAATTCCCATTGTGGACGCGGGGTGAAATCAAAATTGCGTGGCGTGCCAACGCGGCGAACTTCCACATTTGCGGAATCATCGGCCCCAACCGGCGCAGACGCATCCGGAATTTGCGGAACGCGATGCAAAAGGTCGGTAAGTGCGGCCTCTTTATCTGCAAGTTCGGCCATATCGTTTGCAATCTCTTCACTAATCTGTTTAGATTTTGCAATCAATGGTGCCTTGTCTGGGCTTGTCGGAATTTCACGCGATATTTTATTTTTTTCCGCGGTTTTGGTTTGTGTGATGGTTTTCAATTCACGAACGCGCACATCTAATGATAAAATATCATCCACCACATCAGGAAAGTTTTTAACCCGGCATGCGTTTTTTACAATGTCCGGATTTTCACGAATAAATTTTATATCCAACATAGTTTTTCCTTTTTATTGTGCGTTCTTGTTAAGGTATGCAATTGCATCCATCGCCGCAGCACAACCCGTACCAACCGCAGTTGCAATTTGCATTTTTATATTCGAATGAACATCGCCTGCAACAAACATTCCCGCCGGTAAAGCATCGGGGGCAATGCGGCCCAATTCATCGCGTTTAATATCTTCGGTTAAATAATCTGTGTTTGCTTCGTGCCCAATGGCGACAAAGATTCCGTCACAAATAATTTGTTCATCATTTGTTGTCGTCGCAATCAATTCTCCGGTTTCAGAATTCGGTCGCGCAGAGATTTTCTTTAATTCGGTATTAAATACACATTCGATATTTTTCTTGTCCGCAACGCGTTGGCGCAGAATTTCTTCGGCGCGCGTAAATGACGATTTGCGATAAATAATTTTTACGGTTTTGGCAATGTCTGCCAAATACAATGCATCGTTCAAAGCGGAATTTCCGCCACCAATTACCAATACAGTTTTATCCGTATAGAAAAATCCATCACATGTTGCACAATATGAAACCCCGCGACCAAAGAATTCGCGCGCACCTTCTATTTCCAATTTGCGCGGGGAAGCACCCGTTGCCAAAATTATCGCACGTGTTTCATATTTTTCACCCCGTGTGTCGGTAATAACAAATGTGTTATCTGGACCGTTTTCAATATGCGCCGCGGTCTTCATTTTTATTTTCGCACCGAAAGATTCGGCCTGGGCCTTCATAAAATCAATCAATTCCAAACCAGACCCGCGCCACCCTGGATAATTTTCCAATGTTGGAATCGTGGATGTTTGGCCCCCCAATGTGTCGCCACCCATAACCAAAGTATTCTTATTTGCACGACCACAATAAATGGCCGCAGTTAAACCTGCGGGACCAGATCCCAAAATAATAACATCATACATCTTTACTTTCCTTTGTGGGTATAACATATCACAAGAGAACAGGGCGCGCCATAAAAATTTGGTTATTTTTCTTACTTGCCAAAATGTTTTTTTAGTGTTTGGTATGCGGCCGATATTTTGGTAAATTCAGAACTTGTGGATTTATCTTTTGCGGTGTCTGGGTGGTATTTTTTCGCCAGTGCACGATATTTTGCACCGATTTCGCGCCAAGATGCCGTAATGGGTAACCCCAATGTTTTGAAAGCAGACATTATATTTGTAGGCATAGATTTTTTTGGTGGCATTTTATCAAATGCGCTGCGCCCGGTTATAAAATCGTTCAAGAACTTTATATAGTCCGCAGAATCTTGGGCGGAACGCTTTTTAATCGGTTCGCCAAATGTTTGCCGTTCCCAATCTTCTTCGATTTCTTCGGGTGTCATATCGGCATAAAAATTCCAATTTTTATTATATTCGGCCGCATGTTCTTGGCAAAAGTTCCAATATTCTTTTAAATCGCGTGTTTTTGGCGCGCGACATGTGCCGGCCTTTTGGCATCCTGGAAAATCACATTTTTTTATCATTTATTATGAACCTTGGTTTCGGAAAGTGGGTGATGTTCGGCCACAACGGCAGCCAATTTTTCCGGCAACACGTGTGTATAAATTTGTGTCGTAGAAATATCTTCGTGGCCCAGCATTGTTTGTATCGCGCGCAAATTTGCCCCGTGTGCCAATAGGTGCGATGCAAACGAATGGCGCAAAACATGCGGAGTAACGCGTTCAGGCGCAATGCCCGAAAGTACCGCGCACTTTTTTAATATTTTGAAAAATCCATCGCGTGTAATGTGTCCCGATGCAGAATTTGATGGAAACACATATTTTGAATCTGTGTCGCCACGAACATCCAACCATTTTTTTATGGCATGTTGCGCGGTCTCATGAACAGGGACCATGCGTTCTTTGGCACCTTTGCCATGAATCAACAATCTGTCGCCAAGCAGTGCCGTCATGGGTAATTCGCACAATTCAGATACACGTAATCCCGATGCATACAATAACTCCAACATCGCGCGCAAACGCACAGATGTTCGTATGTCGCCCGCGGATGAAATCAGCAATTCGATTTCTTCGGGGGTTAATAATTTTGGTAATGTTTTTGCGCGTTTCGGTAATTCAAGGTTTTTTGCCGGGTTGGTTTTAATAATTTTTTCCAACATTAAAAATTTATAAAAACTGCGCAGTGCACTGGCCCGGCGCGCAACAGACGAAGCACATACATCGGCACCCGATAAATACGATTGAATATCAGATTCTGTTGCGTTTAAAAGACCATTCGGCAATGTTGTATCTGCGTGATGCAAATCGTTTGCATACGCCGCAAGTGTGTTTTTGCTGCGTCCCTTTTCGGCAGACATGGCCTCTAAAAATACTTCAATATAGTTCATATATATTGACCTATTGGAACAAAACCACTTCGGTTACATTTTGTGTTGGCGGAAAATATATTATCATCAAAACAAGTAATACGATAATAAGTGTCCACATAATAATTTTATTGCGTGTTGTGTTTTTCTTTCGCAGTGGCATGTTTGTATCCTTTCTTTATATTGTGTCAAATCCCGCAATAAATACGCCTGAGGCAGATATTATAATAAGTGGTGGCGCAATAATTGCCAGTAATGTTGGTAATGTGCCGTTTGACCCAAGGGCACTAAATATATTCAGTAAAAAGTATAGTATAAAGCATGTCAATATCCCAAGACCAAATTTTGTTCCAAAACTGTAATTTCTGCGTTGGCGGGTTTGTGAAAAAGCCACCCCCAGTGTTGCCATTGCTATCATCGTTAATGGTAAAAATAGCAGAGTCCAAAACTGAACCATGTGCCCACGAACAGATATTCCAACCGCCGACATTTTTTTAATAAATTCTGGTAATTTCCAAAAAGATATTTGGTCGGGTTGTAAATATCGGTCTAGTACAGTTTGCGGTGTAATAAGTGTGTTAGTTTGCCATGGACCATTATGTATTTTACCGTTGGAATCAAAAACTTTCGCATGGGGCGTTTCCAGCCCTTTGTCTGATAATGTAACGGTTTCGGCATCAATGCGACTTGTTAATTTAAATTCGGGTGTTTGAATATAAATTGTCGTGTTTAAAAAGACAAGGTCTTGTTCAATTTTTTTCATGTTTTTTGCGACCAATGTTATATAACCTGCATCCGAAGATTCATGCAGCCATATTGCATCATCGACCAATTTTAATTTGTCGTCGGTTATGTTTTTTGAACCGATATTTACCGCATACGGATTTATAACAGTTGTCGCGAATACCCCAATCAAGAACGCGCCAATTAAAAATGGACGTGCCATTTGGTATGGCGACAGACCCGCCCCAGATATAATAACACCTTCACTGGACCGGGTAAGTGTATAGTATGCAACCAATGTTCCCATAAATACCGCCAATGGTAAAAACAGTGGAACATATTCCACCAATCGTGTCCATGCATCGTTTAATGCCGCGAATATTGTTGGGTTGCTGGGCAATCTTTCTACAAATGTAACAGCGAAAATAATTCCGCACACGATTAACAGCACCAGTCCAACACTGCCAAAAAATCGGCGGAATAAAAATCTGGATAAAATCCTTGTCTTAGCCATTTGTTCTTTTTTAGTCTGTTGATATTAACTAAAAAATTATAACCTGTTTAATTCCCAATTGCAAAATTAAAATGAATATTTATAATATTCACGAAAAAATAACAAGGAAGTATAAAAATGGACAAGAAACCGATTTCAAAGCAAGGCTTTGAGGCCCTGGTCAAAGAATTGAAACAATTACAAGAAGTAGATAGACCGGAAATATTAAAGGTTGTTCAGTGGGCGCGTTCATTGGGCGATTTGTCTGAAAATGCCGATTACAGTGCCGCCCGTGAAAAGCAGCGCGAGATAGATAAACGCATACAATACATTGAAAATGTTATAAATAATGCGGCGGTGATAGATGTGGATAATTTATCCGGGGACCGTGTAGTATTTGGTGCGCGTGTTGTGTGTGAGGATGAAGATGGTCATCGGATGCAATGTCGAATTCTGTCGGATATAGAATCGGATGGTAAACAGGTTATATCATGTACTTCGCCGGTTGGTCGCGCATTGATTGGGCGTTGTGTTGGTGATACATGTATTGTGCGGTTGCCGTCTGGTGAACGCGAATATGAAATATTAGAAGTCAAATTCAAAGAATAGGAATTTTGCGTGTCAATTCGTTTGCTGCCTGATTACCTGGTTAACCAAATTGCCGCCGGCGAAGTGGTGGAAAATGGTGCCAGTGTTGTCAAAGAAACGGTTGAAAATGCGCTGGATGCGGGGGCGGATCAAATTATCATAGATGTTGTCGATGGTGGTCGCACACTTATAAATATCATAGACAATGGTTCGGGTATGTCGCGGGATGATTTGGAAAAATCTATTCAAAGGCATGCCACTTCAAAATTACCCAGTGATGATTTATTGAACATAAATTATATGGGTTTCCGGGGCGAGGCATTACCATCAATCGCATCTGTGTCTGATATGACGATTGATACATGTAATGGTACGGATTCCAATGGGTGGCAATTAAATTGTAAAACGGGCGCTATACGGCCGTCTGATTGGCAAAGCGGCACCAGAATTCGTGTCCAAAATTTGTTTGCAAATACACCGGCGCGTTTGAAATTTCTGCGCAGCGATAGGGCGGAAATGATGTCAGTGTTGGATGTTGTTAAACGACTTGCCATGGCGCGAACGGATGTCGGTTTTGTGTTAAATAACAAATGGCGTTTTCCAAAAAATCAGCCGTTAATGGAACGCGTAATCGCCGTTATGGGCGAAGATGTGCGCGGGCAAATGTTGCCAGTGTCTGCGGAATCTGGCTCAATAAGTGGTATGAAATTGACGGGGTATATTTCCCACCCAACGTTGCGGCGCGCATCTTCGGTTGATGAATTTTTGTTCGTAAATGGACGTCCGGTCAAAGATAAAGTTTTGGTAAGTGCGTTGCGTGCGGCATATATGGATGTCATGCATGCGCGGGAATTTCCGCTGTGTGCGCTGTATCTTACTATACCGCCGGCAAATGTAGATGTTAATGTTTCGCCAACAAAAACAGATGTGCATTTCTTGGAACCGAATCATGTGCGTGCCTTTATTATCAAGACGTTGCGCGATGTGTTGGCGACGACTATGGTTCAAACGGCGGATGTAAATACGGATGAAAAAATGGTCTTTACCGGTCCGATTGTTACGCCGAAAAATGTTGAAAACCATTATTCTGGGGCGCGGGTATTTCAACCGAACATAGTAAGAAATGACACATTTTCGCCGGTTGAAAATCCGGACTTTGTTAAACCAGATATTGTGAAAACCGAATCGGTAAATCCGGTTCAAAATGATATATTTGATACGCATCCGTTGGGTCGTGTGATTGGGCAAATTGCAAATAAATATATTTTGGCGGCAACGGCGGATTCATTGGTTGTCGTTGACCAACACGCCGCGCACGAACGCATAACATATGAAAAAATGCGGCATGGTGCGATAAAATCGCAGCCGCTGTTAACGCCGATTGTTGTTCGTATGCGTGCCGAAGATGTGATGGCAATTTTATCCATTGCCGACGAGATGAAAAAATCAGGTTTGGTCTTGGATGCGTTTGGGGATGATGCAATTGCAATTTTTGAAAAACCGGCGGATTGGGATTTGAATTGGGAAAGCGTTTTGCACGATATTGCGGATGAAGTTCGCGCATACGGTCATTCTGCGCGTCTGGGTGAGAAATTACATTTGAAATTGGCAAACCATGCGTGCCATCATTCTGTGCGCGCGGGGCAAAAGTTAAATATGGAACAAATGGACGCACTGTTGCGTGATATAGAACGGACCGAACACGGTGGCGAGTGTAATCACGGTCGTCCCGTTTATAAATTTATTTCCCTGGGCGAAATGGACGATTGGTTTGAAAGATAGTGATTGATGAGTATCGTCATCCCGGCGCAGGCCGGGATCTCTTTTTTATCGAATTTACCGAATCGGGAAAATACGCATTTTTGATAAAAAATGGCCTGTTTGACAAATTTTATTTGTGGAATTTGGCGTTAAGTCATTGATACTTCGTTTTTTTTTTTTTTTTTTTGTATTGATTTTCCGGCCCGATTTTTACTAAAATGTCCATAAAGGTGGGAAAGTATGCGTAAGATTTTAATTTCAATTGTTGGCGCATTGGTATTTTGCACCGCATTTGCGGCGGGCGAAAATATTCCAACATCAAAATCTTATGTTGATGCGGGTGTTGCGGAAAAGCAGGACAAGATTTCCGCCAATAATGGCGCAGCCCAAGTTTTAACCAATACCGGCACCGCGGGTGAATATGGCACCAAAAATATTTATAATTCTGCAAATACATACGCGGGACAAAGTGATGCATTGATTGACGCAGTGACAATGAATACCGCGGTTCAAAATGCAATAGACAGCGAATTTCAATGTGTTGAATACAACCCCAATGACCCAACAGATTGTTGGTTGATGGATGTGTTTGGGGCGCCACAACAGCAGATATTGCCCAGCGGATACACCGCATTGGAATATATTGAAAGTGATGGGGCACAATATATTGATACGGGTATTTCTGGTGGTACAAGGTGGATAGGAAAAGGTCAAAGTACAAGAAATACAACCAAATCGCAGGTAATATTGGGAGGAAATTCAGTCGGGGTAGCATATTCTTTTGTTGGGTCTGTTAGAAGTGGCAATGTTTGGACAACTAAAGGTGAACCTTATGATACCGATTACCCAATAACTAATGCATATGATTTTGATTTATTATTTACAGAAAATGGGGTAAAAGGAAAAATTGATAATACAGAGATTGCCAATGTCGGAAATATTAGTTTGAATATGACATGGAAAATATGTTGGCATAATTCAACATATCCATACATAGGAAAATTATTTTATTTCAAAGCATATCAAAACGATGAGTTAGTTCGTAATTTTATTCCGGCGCGTCGAGATAGTGATGGCAAAATAGGCATGTATGATATGGTCAGCCGTACGTTCTTTACCAATGCCGGAACTGGCGAATTTATTGCCGGACCGGTGGTAAATTTATATCTGCCATCTGGAAATTAAAAACGATCATAAAATGCAACTGCTTTTTACTAACCACTAACACTAATCACTAATTTTCCCTTTACTTTTTGGGCTTTTTTTTCTATTCTGACCCCATAAATAATAAAAAGGAGAAAACATTATGGAAGAAGTTCAAGTCGTTGATACTGTAAATTCTGTTAATGCCGCACCGCAACAGGGCGGTTGGGGAACACTGTTGGTTTATTGCCTGGTCGTGTTCGCGGTTATATATTTCCTTATGGTGCGGCCAAATAAAAAGCGTATGGCCGAATATCAGAAAATGATTGATTCTATTAAGGTCGGAAATCGTATTATGGCCGCCGGTATATACGGTACCGTTAAAAAGGTTGGCGAAACAACAATCGAAATGGAAATCGCCAAAGGTGTTGTTATAGAAGTAAGCAAAAATGCGGTCGCAAGTGTAGAATAAGGGTGTGAGTCATGTTTAAAAAATTGCTGATTATTTTTGTGGCGGTTTTTGGTGTGTTGTTGGCTGTGCCGACAATGTGGTCGGGCGCGGCAAAATATTTTCCGTCATGGATGCATCCAATATCTTTGGGTTTGGATTTAAAGGGTGGGGCACAATTGTTGCTTGAGGTTGATACCGCAACAATGTTCCAAGAAAAATCATTGCAACTGTATGACGAAGTGCGCAGCGCAATGATTGATAGAAACAAAGGTGTAATTCGTTTTTCGGGACTTAAAAACAATAACGGTGTCGTATCTTTGACACTGCGTGAAGGCGAAGATATGTCTAAGGCCAAAGGCCGTTTGAAAAGCGTATTTGGCAATACGGTTGATGTTTCAACATCGGGTCGGACAATAACATTGTCTTATTCTGATAAACAAAAGGAAGAAATGACCGCAGATGCACTGGCGCGCAGTATTGAAATTGTTCGCCGTCGTATCGACGCGTTGGGAACCAAAGAACCGTCTATTCAAAGTCAGGGCGGAAAATATATATTGGTGCAATTGCCCGGGGTTGATAATCCAGAACATATTAAAGAACTGATTGGGCAAACCGCAAAAATGACTTTCCATTTGGTAAATGAAAATGTGACATCTGAACAATTGGCATCTGGGGTTGCGCCGGCAGGAACAGAATTTTTGCCGTATATGGAATCTGCGTGGAATATGGTTCCGGTTTATTCGCGGGTCGAAGTTTCCGGTGAATCACTGAAAGATTCCCAGGCGGATTTTGACCAAAATAATATGCCGGTTGTAACGACGGTTTTTGATACCACGGGGGCGCGCCGATTCGCAAAACTGACCACCGAGCACGTGAATGAACGATTCGCAATTGTTTTGGATGGCAAGGTTTTATCGGCCCCAACAATTCGTGAACCAATACCGGGTGGCCGTGGGCAAATTTCCGGTGGATTTACACTCCAGGGTGCAAAAGATTTGGCCGTGTTGTTGCGCAGTGGTGCGTTGCCGGCGCCGTTACAGGTTATCGAAGAAAGAACTGTTGGTGCGGGATTAGGGGCCGACACAATTGCCCAAGGTAAGATTGGTTCAGCAATTGGTGTGTTGTTGGTATTATTGTTTATGATTGCGGTGTATCGCGGATTTGGATTGATTGCCGATATCGTATTGTTGGTCAATTTGGCGATGATTATCGGTATGTCAGCGTTGATGGGGGCAACATTAACATTGCCTGGTATCGCCGGTATCGTGTTGACATTGGGTATGGCGGTGGACGCAAACATATTGCCGTTTGAACGTATTCGTGATGAACTGCGTTCGGGGGCAACACCGTTGCGTGCCGTTGATTCTGGATTCAATCGTTCAATGAAGACGGTGTTGGACGGTGAATTGACGAACCTTATCTGTGCGTTGATTTTGTTCCAATTTGGCGCAGGCCCGATTCGTGGATTCGCGGTAACACTGTCCATCGGTGTTATGACCACATTGTTCACATGTTTGATGTTGTCGCGTGTGCTGATTGATTGGTACATGGGTGGCAAGAACAGAAAAATTGGCTATGCAAGAATTAAAAAGTAAAAGGGTTGTGTTATGTCATTACATTTTATGAAGTATCGTAAATTGTCTTACTGGATTTCCGGTGTATTGATTTTATTGTCGATTTTGTCATTGTGTTTCAAAGGTTTGAATTATGGCATTGACTTTGCCGGTGGTATTTCTATGGAGGTAAAATCGGTCGAGGCAGATTATACTGTTGATAAAATGCGTCATGATTTGGCCGCATTTAAACCAGAACTGCAATCGGTTGATAACGATTCAATTTTGATTCGTGTCGGACTGCCTAAAGGGGCAACCGATGCCGAACAAAATACGCGTGTGCGCGAAATCAAAGATATTTTAGGCAACCGTGTAGAATATTCCCAGGTTCAAATTGTTGGACCAAAGATTGGTGGCGAATTGGTTCGTGGTGGTATTTTGGCTGTATTGGTATCATTTATTTTGATGGCGGTTTATATTTGGATTCGCTATCGCGGTGGATATGCCGTTGGGTCTTTTGTATCGTTGGTTTTCGACTTTGTGTTGATGTTTGGATTCTTTTCCATCGCCGGATTGGAATTCAACCAGACCGCGATTGCAGTCGTCCTTATGGGTGTTGGGTATTCTATTAATGATAAAGTTGTGAATTATGACCGAATCGATGAAAATATTAAAAAGTATCACAAGATGCCAATGGATGAATTAATCGATTTGTCGGTTAATGAAATGTTGTCTCGTACAATTATGACCAGTATTACGACTATATTGGCATTGTTGGGATTGTTCGTGTTTGGTGGTATGGCATTGCGCGATTTTGCAATTGCTATGACATTCTCGATCATTATGGGTACTTTGACCAGTATGTATATATCAAATGTTATTTTGTATCACTTTAATCTGCGTGAGACAAAATATTAATATATGCACATCGGTTACGAAACGAAAAGAAGGGAGGGAAGCATATGAAATTAACAAGATTTTTTTGCGGGATGTTTCTTGGGTTATTCGTAACCGTTGCGTATGCGGGTAATTTGTTCTTTGATGATGAGCCAATTCAGGATGGTATAAATGTTGTTCAAATGACAAATGGTTTTGCCGATATATATGAAAAATTGGATGGTGTTAAATGGGGCGGCAAAAGTATAAATGTCGCAATTGAAAGTTTGGAAAATCTGAATACACACGCGCATATCGCCGCCACAGACGAACGTGTTGTTTTGGTTTGGGGTGATTCGATTGTGGCAAACTATCCGCGACCGGCCGCCCGTGATTGGAATGCGTTTGGTGAAATTACCACGGCACTTGTTTTGAAACTGCGCGAACGTGATCCGAATTTGCGTGCAGCCAGTGATAGCGAAATTTATCGTGCAGTTGTTGATGGTTTGATGCGTGGTATCGATGAAAACGGTCGGTATGTTTTTTCAACCGATGCATCTGTTACCGATGACGGTCGAATTCTTACCAGTGTGGGCATCGAAGGCGCGCGTGATGAACGTGGAAATTTCCGTGTGTTGGGTGTTTACAAAGGGTCGCCTGCGGATAATGCCGGTATATTGGCGGGTGATTTAATCGGTGAAATAAATGGGACGTTGGTATCTGATTTATCAGATTCGGTGTTGGCGTCTATGATGTCTGGGTTTAATTCGGGAACATTGAAAATGACTTTGATGACACCGGGTGGAACGCGTCGCGTTGTTGTGCGTCGTGCCACGATTGTTTTGGCAGATACAGATGTTGTGTTCTTGGATGATGACAATGGTGGTATATTAGAAATCGTTGTAAATCATGTTTCGGACAGTGCTGTATCCATCGTGAGCGAAGCTTTATTAAAACATCAGAATTTATCTGGTGTGATTTTGGATTTGCGTGCCGCGTTTGGTGATGACGAACGTGCGGCGGCAAAATTGGCGGGACTTTTCATTGGGTCAAAACCAATTATGCGAATCGTTGAAACTGCCGGTGAAGAATTAGAAATTGTTCCTGCGGGTGCGGCATTAACCAATGCGCCGGTTGTTGTTGTCGTGTCAAATATGACACGTGGTACCGCCGAGGCAATCGCAAATGCATTCTATGAAAATGGTCGTGGCGTTTTAATCGGAACACCAACGGCGGGTAATGCACGAATCGCTTCGCGTGTAAATTTGAAAAATGGCGGTATGTTGGAATTGTTGAATAAATCTATTAAAACTGCAACGGGCCGGATGATTGATGGTCGTGGCGTTTTCCCGTTGGTATGTTTATCAAACATTCGTACATCGGGCCAACAAAGCGCGTTCTTTTTAAATGTGGCAAATCATGATTTTCGTTCACATGATTTTAATGCCGATAAAGAGGTCGATGTCGAATCAATTCGTCGTGGTTGCCCAACGATAACCAGTGGCGAAGACGAAGATATGTTGTCGCGTTCGGTCGCGGTACAACTGTTGACGGATTCAAAAATTTACAGTCGTTTGTTAAATCTTGGTAATTAAAAGGAAAGGAAATGTTTTTAACAAAAGAAAATAAATTAAATATTTCGCGTATTTTGATTGGGACGGTTGTTACATGCGCTTTGGTTTTGGCGGGTGTATTTTGGTTTGATGTGCCCGTGTTTAATTTTCTACGCGGTTTTAATTGTGGGGCATGGAAAGTATTGGGGTTAATTTTTTCTGCCAAGAATTGGTTGGTTGTATCTTTGATTGTGTTGATAGTTTTTTTTATCAAGAAATGTATTCAAACAAAACCCAAATTAAGTTTTACCGATTTTTATAACAAGATTAAGGGCAGTTATGCTTTTTGGATTTTTTCGTCTGTGCTTTTGGCGGTATCAACTGGGGCAGTGTTAAAGTATATAATTGGTCGTGCCCGTCCAATATTTTACGAAGAAATTGGTATGATTGGTTTTTTTCCGGGCACCGGTGACGCGGCATTTCATTCTATGCCGTCGGGACATGCGTTGGCATCTTTTGCGGGGTTGGTGATGATTGGTATGTTGGCCCCGCGTGCGAAATGGTTTACGTGGACATTGGCGATTGTTATCGCAGTATCACGCGTGTGCAGCGGATTCCATTGGCCGTCTGATGTTATATTTGGTGCGTTTTGGGGCATGATTTGTGCCGACATCGTTCATGCATGGATGGTTCGGCGCACAAATAAATAATACGGCGGGCTGTTATTTTTGTTTTTTTTATGATACAATGCCCATGATATGAGCAAACAATCTAAATTTTTGCCCGACAGTATGTCAGGTGCGTTAAAGTCTATGTTCGGCAAATTGGCGGGGATTGCCGTTTTCTTGATTGCGGCATGGGCGGTGTTGGCGTTGGTTATTCATAACCCTTATTTAAACGGAATTGGGGCCGCAGGTAATTTTGGGGCTCAGTCAATTATGGGAAATGTGGTTGGGGCATTAAGATATGCGGTTGGATTTGTACCAGGACTGTTTATATTATTATGTTTGGCGCGGTATGGATTGATGCTGGTATTGGGTTCGCGTGAAGATTCAACCCCAGAATATAATATCTTGCGTGGATTTGTCGGCGTGTGTTTAGGGGCAGCGGGTTTTGGTTTAATTGCACCACGAACAACATATGGTGGAATGATTGGGTCTATTGCTGCGGCCGATATATCGGGACTTATTGGTGGGTTCGGAATACTGGTTGGAATTTTGTGTATATCAGGATTTTTGATAATTGCGGGCATATTATTGCATATCAGTTTGGCGGATGTTATGCGCATTGTTCGAATTGTATGGCGCATGATACGTTATGTGTTGACCGCGTTCCGGTTGATGAAACCTGTCGAAACAGATACGGAAGAAACAGAAGACGAAGAAGAAGAGGTCGAAGAAGAAGAGGAAGAAGAGGAAGAAGAAAAACCAAAGCCACGCCGGAAACCATTGCGCAAACGTGTTGCGTCCCAAAACACTGGGCCAATAGAATATGAATTGCCTGATCCGGAATTTTTGGAAAAATCTAATTTTGGTAAAAGTGTCGTTACACCAGAGTTAAAACAAAACGCGCGTGCAATGGAAATTCACTTTGCAGAATATGGGGTTAATGGTCGCGTTACCGGAATACGTCCGGGGCCGATTGTTACATTGTACGAATTTATGCCGGACAGCGGTGTGCGTATGGTTGATATTAATAAGACTGTGAAAGATATGACGCGTGCGATGGCGACTGAAAATATCCGTATCGCCCATATTCCACGCACAGAGTTAATTGGTGTTGAAATGGTGAACCTGAATCGTCAAACGGTGCGATTCCAAGGTTTGGTTGCAAACGATGCGTTTGTGAACTCTAAATACAAGATACCGTTGGCATTGGGGGTTGATATTGGCGGTAACCCGATGTATTTTGATTTGGCAAAAATGCCGCACGTTTTAATCGCGGGGCGTACCGGTTCGGGTAAGTCCGTATTTGTGCAATCTATTATTATGTCTGTGTTGTATCATTTTACCCCTGATAAATGTAAATTGATGATTATTGACCCCAAGGGTGTGGACTTTGGATTTTGGGATGATATTCCGCACCTTATTACACCAATTATAAAACTGGACCCGAATGCCGCGGTCAACGCATTAAAGTGGTCTGTTCAGGAAATGGAAATTCGTTATAAACGACTGCTAGATTTTGGTGTTCAAAATATCGAAGCGTATAATCAGGCGGTTGCAGAAAAACGCGCCAAGGGCGAAGTGGTAACAAAGCAAGTTGCCGTTGGAACAGACCCAGAAACAGGTGAATTAGAATACGAAACGCAAACGGTTGATTTGTCTGATATGCCTTATATGGTGATAGTTATTGACGAGGTTGCCGACCTTATGGGGGTCGCGCGCAAGGAGGTTGAAGCATGTGTCCAACGTTTGGCGCAAAAGGCGCGTGCGGCCGGTATTCACCTTGTTATGGCGACCCAGCGACCCGATGCCACAACAATTACTGGTGTTATCAAGGCGAATTTCCCAACCCGTATCTCTTTCCAGGCGCGCAGTAATATCGACAGTATGACGACTCTGGGTGAAAAGGGCGCAGAAAACTTACTTGCTTGTGGTGATATGTTGTTCAGCGAGGCCGGTCGTGTCCCTGTGCGTATACACGGTGCGTTTATTGAACCGGCGGAAATGACCCGTGTTGCCGATTTCTTGCGTGCCCAGGGCGAGCCTGAATATGTTGCTGGGGTTGTCGATGGGGAATCCGCGGGTGGCGATGCATCCGTGATTCCAGGAATGCCGGCATCCAGTGGCGATAAAGATGCAGACCTGTATGCCCAGGCCAAAGAGTATGTGATTCGTGATAAGAAACCGACCATTTCATATATTCAACGCCGGTTGCAAGTTGGATATAACAAGGCCGCGGGCTTTATGGAACGGATGGAACAAGAAGGCATAGTAAGCGCCCCCGACCCGAATGGCAAAAGACATATATTATAGTGTTAGTTGGTAGTGTTAGTGGTTAGTTTCCATCCTTGCAGGGGAAGTGTTTGTCGGTGCAAAGCAACCCAAAATTTCCTGCGGGGCAAGTCCGCCCTTCGGCAGTATGACAGGTATCTGGAATTATTTCATCATTGCGAAATTATTCCAGATACCAATCACTAACCACTAACACTAATCACTAATTTATTCTTTGTAATACGGAATTTTTATGGTATAATTTGATTATTAAAAAGGAGTAATACAATATGAAAATGAACTTTTCTGTATTTATGTTGGCGGCGTTGTTTGCAATGCCGGCCGTGGCCGAAACCAATTGGGGGTCTCAGGCCGGGTCAACCGCAGATTTAACTGGTGCGCCCGCTGTGCGTCAGGCACCGTCAAATGTGAACTATCAAAAATATGAAACGCGTTCGACAACACGCACATATTCAAATGGCGGTTCGGGTAATACATATTACACGACATCTGGGCGTCCAACGTATGCCGCGCAACCGTCCACACGCAGCCAGATGTATCGCTCATACAACAGTGGCGCAACAGCACGTACGGCGACAACAACACGCACCGAAACAGTGCGCAGCACGATGAAACGTAAATATTACTTGGCGCATCCGTTCTTTCAACCAACCGAAGGTAAATTTGGTATGATAACTGATTTGGCATATAACACCGCTTCGTATGATTTTGCTATATCACAACCATATGATTATATAGTGCCTGATTTTCGTTTGGACACCGACGAAGGTAAATGGAAAATGAAACAGTTCGCCATCAAAGAAGATTTAAGTTTCGGTATCACCGATAAATTGGCCGTGCTGTTGATGGGACGTTATGATTTTACGAAATATAAATTCGATTGGCGTTTGCCGACGGCCCCGGATGATACGATGAAAGATAATGATTTGAATATCTTTGGTGCAGGGTTGCAATGGCGTATCGTTGATAATGAAAAATGGATTGCAACATTGTCTGGGTATTATGAAAGACAAAAAGAAATTGCCAATGATTTCGTTTTGGATTTCAAGGCTGGATATAAAGTTTCCAAATCAACAATCTATGGTTTGGCCCGTGGTTGGTTGATACGTTTCGATGATGGTATATATGGAAATGGTATCCGTGGCTATGACAGAAATGGCCAAGAAGGCGAATTTGATATTATCTTTGATGAAGTTAAAACAACTTTCTTTGCCGAGGCCGGATTGGGTGTATTCAGTGTTCTTGGTGAAGATTGGACATTGAATTTGGAATCTATCTTTGGTTATTACGATTGGCACAACCAGGCATCTATCAAGGGCGCAATTGGTTGGCAACCAAATGACTTGTTTGCGTTGGAACTGTATGCAAAAACATCGTTCTATGATAGCGCAGAAGGAAAGTCTTTAAAGACTCGTTTGTGGAATCCGGCAAACGATACGCTTTACATGCAGAGTCATGGCAAGATGGATAATTACAATGAAACATCATTCGGTGGTCGAATCATGTTCTACTTCTAATGTTAATATAAATGCCGGCGACGTAATTCGTCGCCGGATTTTTTTATCAAGGGGTTAAAATATGGGGGCTGATTAGATGCGTAAATTTTTATTTGGAGTTTTTAGTATAATGCTGTGTGCCAGCGTGTACGCGGGCGAATTAAGTGTTGATACATCTGATCCGTTGTTCTTGCAATCGCGCAGTGGTTTTTTATCAACCACCGCGTTGGATTACTTTGATAATGGTTTGCGTTTGGGACAATATTTTTCGTATGGTTTGACCGACCGTTTGGCGATTGGTGGAAACCTGCATTATCAACAAGATTTTGATGGCCCCCAAGATGGTTTTTCCAGTTTTGATATCGGAGGAATCTATCGTTTGGGTGCCGCAGACGAAAATTCTAATCATATAATTTATGATGTTTTGTTTGGGTTAAAGTTTGGCGGATCGCATCGGGTGCGTGTTCCAGACTATGCCGATTCTACTTACTATGCGGGATTGCGCTTTGGGCGTCAGTATGCCGGTGTTACATTGGCTGCGACAATAAAATCCAGTTGGATTTTTGACGATGTTCCAGACGGTATGGCATTTATAGACTTTATGCCCGAAGTTTATTTCCGTGTGAATGATAATTGGCGTGTCGGGGGAAATGTCGCATTACGCAAAGCAACGAATAAACATTATGACGAAGAATCTATCGGAATAAAAATCGTTCGTGAATACGGTCGCACACAATATGTTGGGCATTTTGATTACGGATTTGAATCAGAAGATATTACAACCGGATTGGCGATAAACATATTATTCTGATGAATCTTTGTTTGCGCGTGCGCGCAACGTGTTCCAATATTCCAAACGCTTTTTAATTTCGCGTTCAAACCCGCGTTCGATTGGGTGATAAAAACTTTGGCGCGACATACTTTCTGGAAAACAGTTTTGACCGCTGCAACCGGATTCTGTATCTGGGTCATAAACATATCCGCGACCATATCCCATCTCTTTCATCATGCGTGTTGGCGCATTTAAAATGTTTTTTGGTGGCATTAAATTAGATGTCTGTTTTGCCACCGCATATGATGCCATTTTTGCCCGGTCGACAGAAACACTTTTCGGCGCGGTTCCCAAATATATAACCAATTCGGTCAGGGCCAGGTCGCCTTCGGGACTGCCCATGCGTTCGTAAACCTGCCATGCGCTCAGGGCTAATTGCATCGCGTTTGGATCGGCAAGGCCGACATCTTCCATTGCAAACCGGGTCAGTCGGCGAAAGATATACATCGGGTCTTGACCCGCTGTCATCATACGTGCAACCCAATACAGCGCGGCATCGGTATCACTGGCCCGTAGTGATTTGTGAACAGCAGAAATCATATTGTAATGTTCATCGCCACTTTTGTCTGATAATGGTGCGCGTTTTTGAATAACAGAATCCAAATCATCCGGTCCCAGGTTCTTTTTAAATTTCGCCGATACCAAATATTCCGCCGTATTCAGCAAGAATCGCGCATCGCCGTCCGATATTTCTGCAAGGTGTTTTTTTGCATCAGTGGTTAAAGGTAATTTTTTACCCAGATGTTTTTCTGCGCGCTCAATCAGTGTTAATAAATCATCAGTATTCAATGGTTCCAAAACACCGACATGGCATCGCGACAGCAACGCGTTGTTTAAATTAAAACTTGGGTTTTCGGTTGTGGCACCGATAAAAACGACAGTTCCATCTTCTAAATATGGCAACAGAGTATCCTGTTGCGTTTTGTTGAATCGATGAATTTCGTCAATGAATAACAAAGTGCCACGTCCCAATGCCGCATTGGTGCGCGCAACCTCCATCGTCTTTTTAATGTCGGCCGTGCCAGAAAATACCGCGGACATGGGAACAAAGTCCATGTCGACCGAATTTGCCAATGCGCGTGCAATTGTTGTTTTCCCACACCCCGGTGGCCCCCACAGCAAAAGGTTTGATAGTTTGTGGCCTTCAACCATACGGCGAACAATTCCGTTTTCGCCAAGCAATGCACTTTGCCCAACAACTTCGTCAATTGTGTTGGGTCGCATAATATCTGCCAATGGTCGTGTTGTATTAGACATTTTATTATTATATGCTTTTGTGATATAATAATTCTATTAAATAAATAATGTGTTGGCAATGGTTAAATTTGCCGATGAAACCAAGGGGGAAACAGATGCGGATATATGTAAATGTGGAAGATAACCGGTGGAGAAAATATCAAATAGATTTTGAAAAAATTGCCAATGCGGCCACGGGTAAAAAATATGATGGTTCCGAAGCATCCATCACTTTGGTTAATGATAAATATATTCAAAAAATAAATAAAAAATATCGTGGTATAAATAAGCCGACAAATGTTTTGTCTTTTGAATTGGGCGACAGCGTTTTATTGGGGGATATATTCATATCGCTGGATACGGTTATGCGTGAGGCAAAACAAGAAAATATATCTGTCGAAGAACATACCGCGCATATGGTTGTTCATGGAATTTTACACCTTTTGGGATATGACCACATAAAAGATTCTGATGCAGAAAAAATGGAAAAACGGGAAACAGTTATTTTGAAAAATTTGGGATATAAAAATCCCTATACGGCGGATTCCGGTGTATGCACCGATGAATCGTGTTGTCCGGGTGGACGAACGATTGGTGTGTTTAAAAGATTTTTTAATTCTGGGTTTGGGCGAACAATTTTGTATATGTTGTGTGGTGCGTTTGCTTCATTGGGGTTTGCACCGTTCTATATGTGGTGGGCAACGGTTATTGGAATTTTGGGGGCATATTTATTGTCGGTAAATACTTTGTCGGGACATTCAGGAATTGGTAAATTCTTTCGTGTTTTTCCGTTTGGTGCCTTTTATGCCATGGCGATGTTTTGGTGGGTGTTGAACAGTATATATGTCGTTCCAGAATTGGCAAATCAATTTGCCGTATGGACCGCCCCAGGTTTAATCGGAATTGGAATTGCCGGTGGAATAATATTTTCAATTCCGTTTTTGGCGATTTCTGGGACACGTTCAAATCCAGCATGTCGGCCCTTTGTGTTTGCTGCAATTTGGACATTGGTTCTGTGGATGCGAGAATGGTTGCTGACCGGATTTCCATGGAATCCTATTTCAAATATAGCAATCGATAATATATATATAGCAAATTCTATGTCATTGTATGGGGCATTGGGTTTGACATTTGTAATAGTCGGTTTAATTGCTTCGTTGGGTGAAATAATCAGGAACAGACGGAACGGATTAAATTGGTTGGCATTTATAATATTTATGATGTTTGGTGCCATTGGTGTTTTATATGGAATTAAAAATATTCGTGTCGCCAGCGATGTAACCCGGGCCCAAACACCGATTGTTCGTATTGTTCAACCGGCACGTAGTGCAACACAAAAGGCCACGCATTCGCGTATAGTTGCGATGCAGAATGCAAATTATAATTTACAAGTTATGGCATCTTTGGCATCCGAAGATGGGGAACATGAATTGGTTATTTTTCCAGAAACCGCGTATCCATTTGTTATGATGCCTGGGGACAGAATGTCTTTGGCGCAGTTTTTGGCAAAACCGGTTATTATCGGTTCAAATTATTTTGCCGATGGAAATATGTATAATTCTTTGTTGGTGGCATCGCCGGATGGGGCTGTTTCCAATGTATACAGCAAATCACATTTGGTGCCGTTCGGAGAATATCGCCCATTTGGCGACATGATTCCAACCCCAGGTATGTTAACACCGGGTACCGGACCAGAGATTATTAAAATGAATTTTGGTGGATCGGATTTCGTATTTGCCCCGGCGGTATGTTACGAGATTATATTTTCAGATTCTTTGGTTCCACAAGGAAAAACACCAAACGCGATTATTAACATAACAAATGATAATTGGTTTGGACGGACACCTGGGACATATCAACACCTGGATATGGTGCGGCGTTATGCAATTGAATCGGGGGTGCCGATTATCCGTTCAAATTATTCAGGAATAAGTGCCTTGATTTTATCGGACGGTAATGTAGTGGCCAGTATCCCAATTGGACAACCAGGAATTATAGATGGTGCCGTTTGGGGCGCACATCGAACGTTTTATCGTAAGCTGGGTCGTGATATGTGGATGATAATATTATTGGTTGTGTCATGTATGGCGACAATATGGATGTTTGATGTGTCGCGGAAAGATGATTAAAAATTATGAACGAAAATAATTTAAAATCCATACGCGTATCGCCGATGACAAATTGTCGCCAAGTTTGCGAGAAGCATCTATTTCTGCAATAAGAGCCGCGATGGATGTTTTGCGTTGCAAGGCAATTTCGCGCAATGCAATTAAAAAATCGTCTTCCAGTGATACACTGGTTTGATGACCTGATAAAGATACAGATAATTTTTTCATATTATATTTGCCCGCCAATTAAACAATCCAGCATCGCACGGTATGGATCGTCATATTTACGTAACACATGCAGTCCTAGGTTGTCTAACATCATACATGTTCCAAAAGAATCAAATGCAAACCAAAATAAATCATTTCGTCCAAAGATGGTTTTTCCACGAAGGACCGTTAGATTTGTTAATTCATTATTAACTTGGAAAATATTTGGAATCGGGTGTTTGCCAGATCTTCCAAAAGATACAGGACCGAATATGTATCCATTGCCTAATTTTATCCCGCTGCATACCTGATATAAATCTGTTATAAATTTTGGTAATACAGCCGCGCGAATCCTTTGTAAATTTACATTAATAATATTTATATTTCCAATTTGTGAAGCCGGGGCAAACACCGCGTTACGCGATTTTAATGAATTCAAAAATTCTTGTTGTGTCATCATTTTTTGCCTTATGGGTTTCTGCGATTTGCGGCGATGCTGGCCGCCATTTGGCTAAGTCTATCTGATGCCGCATTTCCACCAGTTCCCGATATTGTTGAATGTATCGGCATATATATTTTTTTAACAGGGTTTGGCAACCATATAGTTTCATTACCGCTTTGTTCTATGATAAATCTATCTATGTTTTGTGATTGGGGAAATGTAAAACACATGAACAGATTATTCGGTTCTAATTTGCCACCCCATATTAGTGGTATGCGAAATCGTATGGATAGGTTGTCTGGAATTTTGCGCCCCATAAGCAAATTCATAAATTCATTACGATCAAGATTCATCAAGGCAAGTTCTTGGACTGAATCAGAAAGAGAATGCATAAATTCGCGACATATGGTACGATATCTTTGAAACCAATCATGATCAACAGGAACAATGTGTGGGCGAATTGACACAATCGGTAAATCCGATATTTTTAAATCATTTAAACGCTTTTCAGCAACAGCCTGTGTCCATTGCATTACTGCTTTCCTATATAATTTGTAACAGTGCCAATGTAAGTCGATACAGCATCGAATAATTCTTCGTCATAATCTTCTGGCTTTGTATTAGGATGTTCAGTCATAAACTTTCTGAATGCATCCACAGAATCAAAGGTTGATATTAAATCTGGATTGATCGGCTTTTCAGACGAGCCAATAATGCAACCGTGGACTGTGATATCATCTGCAGTTTCGCCCAATGTGTCTTCAAAAACAGTAACAATTGTTTGTATGGCATCGGTTACATCTTCTGCGGTTGCGTTTTCAATACCAATCCACAGATGCTGATCATAGGACAGGGCAACAATCGGACTATTCAATTTGGCAATACGGCTGCATGGTTTTATGATAAACCCGGCATCTTCAAAGATGCTTTTAATTTCCGCCATATGTTGCGATTCCGGGACAGATTGTTGTGTCGTTTTCAAGATTGGGGTGGTTACAGGTGGATTGACGTGTGGCCTGTTTTGCACAATTGGCGCTGGACGTACCCATATGGGGCCCATCGGACGTTTCAAACCGTCATTAAATGTTGGTTGGACGGCCGGTTCTGGTTTTGGTTGTTCTATAATAATATTCGGTTGTGTTAATGTTTCGGGTTGTTCCGCCTTGGGTGGTATTTGTGTCGGTTCAATAAAAAAGGTGTTTGTGCGTGGTCGCATTAACATATAAAGACCAGATAAACCAACAATTATCGCCACAATAAGTGAAATATAAAAATCGACCTTTATATCGGTCCTGTACGCCTGGAGTTCAGATAGATATGTCCAATGGGCACTAGAAAATATATTAAAACCGTATTTTATGTTCATCCAAAACGTTGTTGCCAACGCTATCGTCATTAACCACAACAGTCCCAATAAAAAATTATCAATTTTTTTTGTCATTGCGTTTAAATTATATCACATTTATGATAAAGTGAAAAGCATAATGATGAAAGCAGAGAATATTTTTGATGATATTGAACCTATGATGGCGTGGTGGGTTGACGATAATGCCAAAGATGTCAGTGATTTGGCGCAAATTGCTGATACGGCAATTGATAAACATATTCCATTTATATCTGTGCCGTGCGATGTTGTTAAGACTTTTTGGCCGTGGATTGAAAAAACAGATATTAAACTTATGACGCGATTCGATTTTATGGGTGATGAAAACCATGATTTTGATGTCGCTGTATCAGATTTAGCAACCAAGGTTACCACTACATTTAGGCAGGGGGCAGATGGTGTTCAAATCTTTGTGCCATATTCGCAAATTGCAGATTTTATGAACGCAATCAAAATTATAAGAAATGATTTATTCTTTGATAAATATGTGTCTATTGGCATAGACATTGATGAAAAACAAGATATTGATTGGCAATATGTGTTTGATGCGTTGGGCGCGATAAAGCCAAACGCCGTGTTATTGGTTGGGCACGAACAAAAATTCAATCCGAATTCCGACTTTGCGGGACGTATATTTGATATGTTACAGAAGTGGAATTTGCGGTCTGATTTACATTTGATGTTTGGTAAAAATATGTTGCGCGTAAGTCAGGTTTTGCGCCTTGTCGAAAAGATGAGACCAGAAGCATCCAAAAATATACGCGTTTTTATTGAACAGTAAAAATTTATTTGTGAGTCAATATTATGTATTTGGTTTCGGTCGTGTGCGCCATGTTTTTCTTTTGATAACGCGTTTCGATTGTTTCAATTTTTGAATTGCAAATTATCAGATTCGTATTTTTTACCTGTTCTGTAATCCAATCATAGTATTCCCAATGGTCGGTACCGATTATGATTTGCCCATTTGCTTTAAGGTTCGACCCCAATAAATTCAAAAATTCAGCGGCCAGTAACCGGCGTTTTTCATGGCGCGCCTTGGGCCACGGGTCGGGGTGCAATATCCAAATTGTAGAAAATTTAAATTTATTTTGATTCAAAATTAACCGGACATCGTCTGGAAAAATACGAATGTTTTTATATTCGGGGCGGATTTCGTTATTATCATCGCAAATGGCGGAAAGTAGGGCGGCAACCCCGTTTACAAAGGGTTCTGCGCCGATAATAATTTTGTTCGGGTATTCTTGCGCCAATTCACGGACATGTTCGCCGGCCCCAAAACCGATTTCCAAAATATCGTTTGATTCCGATTCGTTTGGGCATATTTTGGGCAATATATTTTCCATCAGCAAATTTTTGCGAATCGACAATTTTTTGCCATGGCGGCGACCAAATGTTCTTATTTCTTGTTTTTCCATATATTTAGTATAGAATGTAAATGTTGGAAATACAAGGATTTGATTATGAGAACAGGTTTATCGGAAGATTTAATCGCGCGTGTTTTGGGCGGCGCACCAAAGTATACGCTTCAGGAATTAGAGGAAAAATTTCCGCCGCGTGATTTACCCGAAGGCGCGATGGTAACACGTTTTGCCCCCAGTCCGACTGGTTTTATGCATATTGGAAACCTGTATGGTGCGTTGATTGACTATAAATTGGCTCAACAGTCGGGGGGCGTGTTTATGTTGCGTATAGAAGATACGGATACCAAGCGTGAGGTTGAAGGCGCAGTAGAGGTTGTTAGAAACGCAATGCATAGTTTTGAATTAGAGTATAATAATGATGAAAAATATGGTCCTTATTACCAATCAAAACGTAAAGATATTTATAGCAGTGTGGCGGCAGAATTATTGCGCACGGGGCGTGCATATCCGTGCTTTTTAACTGCGGATGATATGGAAAAAATTCGCGCGGAACAATCTTCTGCGGGATTTGCCACCGGTATATACGGCGAATTTGCACGCGACCGTGATATAACCGCCGAAGAAATTGTAAAGCGTTTAGATAATGGAGAGGTTCCAACAATTCGTTTGTATTCAACTGGCGAGCCAAATAAAAGAATTTTCTGTAAAGATGCGGTTCGTGGTTCAATCGGATTTCCAGAAAATAATGAAGATTTGGTTTTGATAAAATCAAATGACGGATTACCAACATACCATTTTGCACATTTGTGTGATGACCATTTTATGCGCACAACACATGTTGTTCGGGGCGAAGAATGGTTGCCTTCGTTACCGTTGCATTACCAATTGTTCCGTATGATGGATTGGACACCGCCGGTTTATATACATACGGCAACATTGGATAAAATCGATAGCGATACCGGGAAACAGCGTAAAATGTCAAAACGCAAAGACCCGGAATGCAATGTCGCGTTCTTTTTGAACGAGGGTTGGCCGGTTAGTGCCGTGATAGAATACCTTGGAAATATATTGGCATCAGGTTATGAAGAAGCAAAATTAAAAGGTGCGGTTAAAAATTTCTGGGAATACGAGATGAAGCCCAAAAAAATTCCGATGTCTGGCGGATTATTCGATATGAAAAAATTGGAATGGTGGGCCAAAGAATATATCGGCGCGATGTCTGTGCCGGATTTGGTGCGCGCGGTAACGACGTGGGCAAATGAATATGGGGACGATAAACAGAAAAAACAAGTTGCCGATTCAAAATATTTGACCGCGGTTTTGGCTATTGAACGCGACAATCCGAAACGTGTCCGCAAAGATTTTATTACTTGGAAACAGACACTGGAAATTGTGGAATTTTTCTGGGATGAATTGTTTGTGCCATCATCAGAATACAAATTTAATGGTAATATTTTGAATGCGTTTTTGGAAACATTTGATATTGCCGATGATAAAGATACTTGGTGGAATAAAATCGTAGAAATTGCGAATCGGTTTGGAGTAAAAAATGGTGATGTTGCGATGGATTTACGTGTTGCATTATCTGGTCGCACGAACACACCGGACCTTTATTCCATAATGCAAGTAATGGGCGACAAAAGAGTAATTGAAAGAATCAACAAGGCGACAAAATGACCAAAAATATACGCGTTGTTCGAAAGAAAATGAAACAGGTGCGGGGCGATAAACATGCATCACGTCTGCTGCGGTGTTTAAGGGCGACGGGTCTGTTTCGGTGGGAACGCCGTTCAACGCGGGCCGAAGAAGTTTTGAATATTTTAACACATGGAATCGGTATAGGACTGGCAATCGCGGGATTGACATTATTGGTGGTGTTTGCGGCGATTTATGGGAATGCGTGGTCGGTTGTGTCGTGTGCGATTTTTGGTGTTACTATGTTTACACTGTATTTTGGTTCAACGATGTGTCATATAACAATCGGTCGCAAAAGTGAATGTTTTTTTGAAGTATGGGACAGTGTCGCAATTTATGCGTTGATTGCTGGAACATACACTCCGTTTTTGTTGGTAAATTTGCGTGGACCCGTTGGTTGGACGGTCTTTGGAATTTTGTGGGCGATTGTGATTTTTGGCGCGATTACAAAAATTCGCAATCCGCGTCAGCAACCAAAGTGGGTCGTCGGGTTGTATTTAATTATGGGCTGGACATTATTATTTATATTGCCGGCAATGTTAGAAAATATTTCACCACGTGGGTTGTGGTTTATTTTGGCGGGTGGTTTGTCGTATACATTTGGAGTTATATTCTATCTTTGGCGGAAATTAAAGTTTTCACACGCGATTTGGCACCTGTTCGTGATTGGTGGAACGGTGTGCTTTTTCTTTGCTGTTTTGTTCGGGGCCATTTTAGATGTCGCAGTCTAGAATTCTTGACTTTCAAATGTAATTGTCATATAATACGGTCGTTATGAAACA
>JAEEGL014795861.1_pt1 | contig 59986 bp, 49 predicted proteins | sample 9134231 | NCBI WGS metagenome assembly JAEEGL01 (sample SAMN16246548, study PRJNA631951) | gut metagenome | biome: gut microbiome; feature: rumen; material: fiber-attached | host: Bos | place: Iran: Karaj | collected 2018-10
CTGTATAACTCGTATGATTACGATGAAAAGGACCGTCAGATAAAGACCGTGCTTCCCGACGGTTCGGAACAGCATGCCACATTTGAGATAAAGAATGGAAAAGCTGTCGTCAGCTCAACCGACTTTTACAGGGAAAAGGAACATTCTGTCACAGTGGACGATAAGACAACTATTTATGGGGTAGATCCTCTTAAATGCATTTCCGTGCAGGAGACCGATTCACGCGGCAACATAGTCCGTGTGGCAAAGCTGGATCCAGACGGAAAGCAACTTACGGAAGTCAGGTACACTTACAACGAGATGGGAGAAATGCTAAAGGCTTTCGACGTAAAGGGTAATCCGGTATCTGTTGAATATGACCTTCTGGGTAGACGAACTGCACTTGAAAGCCCTGACTCAGGCAGACAGGAATTCTACTATGATAATAGCTCCAACCTTATGCGTGAAAGCAATTCAGTTCTAAGGAATAACTACGAGCAGATTAAATACGAATATGACGGACTTAACAGGCTTGTAAAAATCGATTATCCGGAAAACAAAACAAAGGATACCGCCTACACCTACGGTGGTGCCAATGATAATACCGGTGCCGCCGGAAAGATAAAGTCTATAGGAGATGCCTCAGGAACCCTGGAATATGAGTACGGAAAACTTGGCGAGGTGATAAAGGAAGCAAGAGTTCTCAACACACACCTTGAAGGAAGGAACAGGACAGAAAAGGCCGTAATGGAATACGGTTCCGACTATCTTGGACGCATGGAGTGGATAAAATATCCTGACGGAGAGAAAGTAACCTACGGCTACGATAACGGCGGACAGGTAATAAGCGTGACGGGAAAGAAACTTTCGCGAACCTTTAATTATGTCACGAACATCAAGTATGACAAATACGGGCAGAGGACGTACATTGAGTACGGAAACAAAACTTCAACGAAATACAGCTATGATCCAGCCAGAAGATGGCTTGACACAATTAAGACCAATGCCGAAAACGGAAAGCCCCTACAGAACATAACGTACAGTTTTGACGCGGTCGGCAATGTACTCGGTTACACAAACGACTGCCTTGACGGAGTAAGGGGAAACTACAGGACCGAACAGACATACACTTATGACGCGTTATCCCAGCTGATATCCGCAACAGGTACGACTGCATACAATCCGATGCACTCCACGCTGCAGCCGGACTACACGTCAAAATACACACAGACATTTACATTTGACGGAGAAGGTACTGGAAGCGTTAAGGGGCTGGGCAACATGACGGGAAAGGTTTCAACCGAGAAGGTTTCTCCACACAAGAAAATCGGTGACAACCTCAACTACAACATTGACTATGTTTACGATACGGAATACTCCCATCGTCTTTTAAGGGCAGGCGACAGATATTACAAATATGATGCAAACGGAAACGTCATCTGCGAGCAGGACGGAAGCTTTGACGAAGAGGAGCCGGAGGTCTACCACAAGATAAACCAGGAGGCCGAGGACGTTTACTCCACAGACTATGGATGGGGCCTGTTCAGGGATGATCCAGGTGGCAAGGGTTCAAGCTCAAGGCGTTACCGCAGAACCTACACCTGGGATGAGCGGAACCAACTGATAAGTACATCTGACCCAAGCTATACGACGACATACATCTACGGTCAGGACGGACAGAGGACGAATAAATTTACGACATCAAGCGAAACCCTGTACTTCAACAAGATGTGGATTATACGAACGGATGCGGGAAGCCCCAGGGGACAGGCTGTTAAGAATGTTTATCTAGGTGATACTAGGATTGTAACAAAGCTTAGGGATAAGGACGACAAGACAACGAACGCAGAAGTCAACAGGCAGTACTTCTACCACTCCGACCACCTTGGAAGTGCAACTCTCATAACCAACGAGAAGGGTGTAGAGTATCAGCGAATAGAATACACGCCATACGGAGAGGCATGGGTAGAAAAGACCAGCAATGTAGGACTCGATTACCTCCCCTACAAGTTCACCGGAAAGGAAATGGATGAGGAAACAGGCCTGTATTATTATGGTGCACGATACCTTGATCCGAAATATTCTAGATGGATAAGTACCGATCCTGCATTGGGAGAGTACATACCTGCAGCAGGCAAGGGAACAACAGAAGAAGCAGGTAATCTGCCCGGCATGGGAGGCATCTACAATCATCTAAATGCCGGTTTGTACCACTACGCGGGAAACAATCCTGTACGCTATATAGATCCGGATGGAAGGTTTCTTATTAAAACTGAAAATGCAGAAAAAGTAGCTTTGAGTAACAAATCATTTTTATCTTCCATTCAAGCTTATATGGAACCTATGGCTATAGCAAATGATGGTAGAATTTGGAATATAAATCTTTTGCCCAACAGAAGCATACCGCTATCAAAAGATTTAGGCAAAGCCATTGATAATGTTAAAAGAGAACGGGCAAATCCTTCTCCTTACACAAAGGCAATGATAATTGCAACATGTAAAAAGCTTGACAATGATATATATAAAATTAATATTATTGCAGCAATAATAATCGAAACACCTGATGGGCTAATCATTTCTTCAAATAATCCTGAAACTGTAGCCTATGCAACAGCAGCTGAAGTTGGAATTTCAAAATTTCATAGCACACCAGACCAACATAAAGTAAATGAAATTGCAAACAAAGTATTGTCATATACAAACAAGGGGGTTACAGTTGATGAATAAGAAAAGGGTGTTCTTTATATTTCTTTATATAATATTATTTGTTGAATCTTTGGTTATTCTATTTTGTTTTATATTCTACAGGGATTTAAACTATAAAAAAATATCTAAAGATTCTTATGAAATAAAATTCCAGAATGGAGCATCTGTAGTTGTAGAAATAGATAATGATGGATTTAAAACAGTAAGGTTTGATGATAAAATGAAAAATCATTGTTTAATATCATTAGCGGATTCTATGGATGGTTATTTCTATATCTACAATGCTAATTTAGATTTTGCAATCGATAATAGCCTTTCGGATAAAAAAGATTTTCTTTTTCAACGTTTGGAACGTTTCAAAGACAAGTCATCTTTTTATTACATAGACTATGGTGATGTTATAAATATTGAAGAACTTTCGTTGCCAACTATTGAAAGCCAAGGATTTGACTAATCTTTTTTAAAGTATCCCCCACATCTAGCGTCCTCAGCACTCCGCCAAATTCCCCCTCCAACACCAATAAATGGAAGTTTGTGGGAGTTGAGGAGATCATCCACTCATTTCTCTTCTATATTGTTTCATTTTTTTCATTCGAATTATTGACAAAAGGGGAAAAAAAATTTTATTATGTAGAGGTTACTGTTTATAAAAACAGATGAACCAGGGGTAATTATGCAATACAATATTAAAAATGCTTACTGCAAGCGTGTTTGGGATGAAGTAAGCCAGCGTTATGCAGATCAGGATCACTTCCTTCAGGCTGTTGGTCTTGTTTTGGAAGCAATTTCTCCTGCAGTGGACAAGATGCCGCAGTTGGAAGAGTATGCCGTTCTTGAGCGTATGGTAGAACCTGAGCGCATCATCATGTTCCGCGTTCCGTGGACAGACGATCAGGGAAAGCCTCACGTAAACCGTGGCTACCGCGTTCAGTTCAACAGCGCAATCGGACCTTACAAGGGAGGCCTCCGCTTTAGTCCTGAGGTTGGTCTTGATGTCCTTAAGTTCCTTGGATTTGAGCAGGTGCTTAAGAACAGCCTTACAACATTGCCTATGGGTGGTGGAAAAGGTGGTTCTGACTTTGACGGCCATGGAAAGAGCGATGCAGAAATCATGCGTTTCTGCCAGTCATTCATCACAGAACTTTACCGCCACATTGGACCTGACACAGACGTTCCTGCCGGTGACAAGGGTGTTGGTGGAAAAGAAGTTGCATATATGTTCGGACAGTACAAGAGGATCCGCAACGAATACACAGGCGTTCTTACAGGAAAGGGCCTTTCTTTCGGTGGTTCACTTGCACGTACAGAAGCCACTGGTTACGGCCTGATCTACTTTGCAGAATGCATGCTCGCAAAGAAGGGACAGGACTTTAAGGGAAAGACAGCCATCATCTCTGGAGACGGAAACGTTGCCCAGTATGCCGCAGAAAAGCTGATTCAGCTTGGTGGAAAGCCAATCACACTGTCTGACTCAACAGGATACATCCTTGATGAAGACGGAATCACACAGGAAAAACTTGATTACGTAAAGGAATTCCGCGCACGCCGTGAAAAGGTGGACGCATACGTAAAGAAATATCCAAGCGCAAAATTCTTCAAGGGCGAAAAGCCATGGGGAGTAAAGGCTGACCTTGCATTCCCATGCGCAACCCAGGACGAAATCTACGAAGAAGATGCAAAGAAGCTTGTTGCAAACGGTGTCAAGCTGGTTGCAGAAGGCGCAAACATGCCTACACGTGCAGAGGCAATCAAGTACCTCCAGTCAAACGGCGTAATGTTCGCTCCTGGAAAGGCTTCAAACGCCGGTGGTGTTGCAGTATCTGGTCTTGAAATGAGCCAGAACTCAGAACGCCTTTCATGGACATTCGAGGAAGTTGACTCAAAGCTCAAGAGGATCATGACCGACATCCACGAAAACGCCTACGAAAACGCCAAGAAGTACGCCACCGAGGGTGACTACGTAGCAGGCGCCAACATCGCAGGCTTTGTAAAAGTCGCCAACGCTATGATAGCTCAAGGTTTGGTGTAATTGCTTTCAATAAAACTCGTTGAGTAAGCATCGCTTATGATCTGTCCGGCATTTTTGTATGTCGGGCAGTTTTTTTTGTTTAAAAAAGAACCGCTTCAGTTTTTTGCATTGTGTATTCAAATTATAGAAAAGAAAGGAAAAATATGATATACTTATTAATTGGAATAAAACCAGCAGAAAACTGTTTTTATGCTATGATATGTGAAGAGGAGGACAAAGAATTATGCCTTATGCAGTTGTAGCCGAAAAGCTTAAATTGATTCCAGAGCAGTATCTTGATGAAGTTTCTGATTTCTTCGATTTTATTTTATATCGTAACAATAGTGTTGTTGGAAAAAATCCCAGCAGTGAACTTGTTGCGGCATTGCAAGAAAGCGAGCAAATGCTGAATGATCCGAATACAAAGAAATTCAACACGGTGGATGCACTTTTTGCGGATTTGGATTCGGAGGATTAATTGGAATACTCGATAGAAAGAACTACAAGGTTTAAGCGGGAATATAAGCTTATAAAAAAACGTGGATACAATACCGAATTATTAAAAGCTGTAGTTGAAATGCTCGCTAGAGGAGAACCTCTCCCCATACAGTACAAAGACCATCCTCTTCATTCAAATTGGAAGGGGTACAGGGAATGCCATATACAAAATGACTGGCTGCTTATTTATAAATATAAAAATGATGAGTTGATTTTGTCATTGACTGCAACAGGGACTCATTCAGATTTATTTGATGAATAAATGAAATAAAAGACTGTCTGCTTTTCAGGATGAAGGTAAGACTCGAAACAAAAGGTAGATAATGGATTCATTCATGGAGGTTCCGGATGCTAAAGGATAAGTTCATTGTTTTGGGGGTCAGCGGGAGCATTGCGGCTTACAAGGCGGCTTCCCTTGCCAGCATGCTTGTAAAGGCTGGGGCAAAAGTTCAGGTCATAATGACCAGGAATGCCACAAACATCATAAACCCCATCACCTTTGAGACGCTCACCGGGAACAAGTGCCTTGTGGATACCTTTGACCGCAATTTTCAATACGAGGTTGAGCACATCTCCATTGCAAAAAAGGCCGACGCTTTCATAATCGCACCTGCAACCGCAAACGTAATCGCAAAGGTGGCAAACGGTTTGGCCGATGACATGCTTACGACAACTTTCCTTGCATGCACTTGTCCAAAACTCATTTCTCCCGCCATGAACACACAGATGCTGAACAATCCAGTGACCCAGGACAACATCAAAAAATGCGCCTCTTACGGAATCAAAATAATCCAGAGCGAATCGGGACGTCTTGCCTGCGGTGATACAGGAAGCGGAAAACTCCCTGAGCCGGAAACTCTTTTTGCACATCTTGAACAGACCGTGGGATATCCCAAAGACCTTGCGGGTAAAAAGGTTCTTGTAACAGCAGGTCCCACACGAGAGGCCCTTGATCCTGTGCGCTACATCACAAACCATTCAAGCGGAAAGATGGGCTATGCAATTGCAAAGGTTGCCTCTGCCAGAGGTGCGGAAGTTACTCTTGTTTCGGGGCAGGTGAATCTTGTTCCCCCTCCAGGCGTGGAATTTATTTCTGTTGTTTCTGCGGCGGATATGGCGGAAGCGGTTATTTCAAGGTTCCCCCAGACGGACATTGTGATAAAGGCCGCTGCGGTTGCCGATTACAGGCCCAAATCAGTTAGCGACCAGAAGATAAAGAAAAAGGACGATGACCTTTCGATTGAACTTGAACGTACCCAGGACATCTTGAAATACCTTGGTGAAAACAAAAAGCCCGGTCAGATTGTCTGCGGTTTTTCAATGGAGACGGAAAACCTGGTTGAAAATTCCAGGGCAAAGTTAAAGAAGAAAAACGTGGACATGATTGTTGCAAACAGCCTTAAGGTTCAGGGGGCCGGATTTGGTGGTGATACAAACGTCGTTACGCTTATTACAAAAGACGGAGAGAAGGAGCTGCCCCTGATGAGCAAGGATGAGGTTGCCGATTCAATTTTGACTGAGCTGGAGAAGATTCATGAACTATAAGGAAATAAAGATTAGCGACATAGAGGGATTTTCAATAGGAAACGCACAGGATTATTCTGCAATGACGGGTGTTACAGCCCTTGTGTTTGACCGCCCGAATGTCTGTGGAATTGACATAAGCGGTGGAGGCCCTGCCGCAAGGGAATCCTACCTTTTTACCCCACTTGCGGCCCAGCAGTCGGTTACGGCCCTCTTGCTTTCCGGTGGTTCCGCCTACGGTCTTGCGGCTGCTACAGGTGCCATGCAATATCTTGAGGAAAGGAACATGGGCTTTCATCTGGGAAACATTGTCGTCCCCATTGTGCCTCAGTCATGCATATTCGATTTGGGGATAGGCTCTTACAAAATCCGTCCTGATGCAAAGATGGGATACGATGCATGTGCGGATTCGGTGAACAACAGCCCGAAAAGCGGCTCTTTTGGCGGTGGAACAGGGGCTACGGTGGGTAAGATTTACGGAATGGAGCAGGCCCAGAAATCCGGGATAGGCTATGCGGCATTGCAGGTTGGCGAGTTGAAGATGGGTGCCGTCGTAATCGTAAATGCCCTTGGTGATGTATTCGATTTTGAAAACGGAAAGAAACTTGCAGGCCTTTTGAACAAATCGCGCACGGAATTCCTTGACATTGAGGATGAGATGTATGCCATGGCAAAGTCAGTTCCATCCGGCATGAACACGACGATTGGGGCTGTGATTACAAACGGAGATTTTACCCAGCAGCAGATGTCCAAGCTTGCCACGATGACCAGAAGCGCCCTTGCAAGAAGCATAAATCCAGTGGGAACCGGAGCGGACGGAGACACAGTCTATGCCATTTCCGTTGGAGGGGTAAAGGCAGACCTGAACATGGCAGGCCTCCTTGCATGCCGAACTTTGTCCATGGCCATAAAGGATGCTGTTATGTCTTCCGCGATGCCTGATGATGAATATCTTGAAATGGTCAAAAGGGTTAGGTAAACGACTGTCATTCCGGACCTGATCCGGAATCCTAATATTGCATGTTAAGATGCTGGATCAAGTCTAGCATGACAATTGGTCAGTTCAGCATGACTGTCATTCCGGACCTGATCCGGAATCCTTAGATTTCTCCTGTGTGCCTATGATTTCCCGGGCACGGTTCAGGGCGGAGTTTATGTTGTCGTAGATGTTCTCGCGGCCAAGCTTGTCTGCCATGCCGGTTTTTTCCAGCAACAGATACGGCTGCGTGTGGATTCCGCTTATGACGATTGTGATTCCCTTTCTGTCGAATGCGGCCTTTGCCTGCTCCAATGCCTTGATTCCACCTGCATCGATGTAGATCGTGTTCCTCATGCGTAAAATCAATACCTTGCAGTTTGCCTGTGCGCGTTCAGTTGCAAGCTCAAATTTGCGGACTGTACCGAAAAACAGCGGGCCTTCGATTTCGTAGACAAAGCAGTCTTTGGGAATGTCAAGGTTTTCTGCGGGCTGGTCGCTCTTGATTCCACCGGTAATGACATCCCTTTCGTTCTGGACTTCGCTCAAATCTATCATTTTCTTGATGAAGAAGAATGCGGCAAATCCAAGTCCTACTTCTATTGCGACGGTAAGGTCAACAAAAATCGTGATGAAGAACGTTACAAGGAAAACGCATATGTCGGATTTTTGTCCTTTTAAAAGCGTCTTGATTGCGGAGAATCCAGCCATGTTCCATGCCACGTTTATAAGGACGGCGGCAAGGGCAGGCATGGGGATGTAGGATGCATATTTTCCTGCAAAAAGGAGTATGAGCAAAAGCGTTACGGCGTGGATGATTCCTGCAACCGGTGTGCGTCCTCCGTTCTTGATGTTGGTAGCGGTTCTTGCAATTGCACCTGTGGCCGGAATGCCCTGGAAGATGGGGCTTGCGATGTTTGCCACACCCTGTGCTATAAGCTCCATGTTGGAGTCATGTTTTGAACCTGTCATACCGTCAGCGACAACCGCACTCAAAAGTGACTCTATGGCGGCGAGGACTGCTATGGAAATTGCGGTGGGGAAAAGGCTTGTGATCGTCTTTATGCTAAAGTCCGGCAGCTGTGGAACGGGCAGTGTTGTTGGGATGACATAATGCTCCATTCCGTTTGCGAATTTTCCTATTGTGTCCGTGTGAAGGTTGCAGGTTTTCTCCAGGATGATGTTTACGACCGTGGCAAGGATTATCACGACAAAGGAACCCGGAATTTTCTTGATGAACTTGGACCAGATGAAAATAAAGGCAAGACAGACGGCGGCCATTCCAAAGGAATACCAGTTAACGCTTGCGGCACTTTTTACATAGGCAATCATCTTGGGCAGGAAGTCTCCCGGCATTTTTGAGTATTCCTCACCGAGTATTGTCATGGGAGTTGAAAAATCAGGTGAAAGCCCAAAGAAATCACCCAGCTGGCCGAATGCGATTGTAACTGCAATTCCAGCCGTAAATCCGGTTACGATGGTATAAGGAATGAATTTTACAAGGCCACCCATCTTGAATATGCCAAGGAAAATCAGGATTATACCCGCCATGAGGGTTGCTGTAGCCAGTCCGCTTACGCCATATTGGGCTACAACCGAGTACACTATGACGGCAAAGGCCCCTGTAGGACCACCTATCTGGACGCGGCTTCCTCCAAACGCACTGATGCAGAATCCCGCTATGATGGCTGTGTAAAGTCCCGCAGAAGGATTGACTCCGGAGGCTATGGCAAATGCGATTGCAAGCGGCAGGGCAACGATGCCTACGATTACACCGGCAATTAAATCACTGAAAAACTGTTTTGAATTGTATGTCTTTAATGTGTTAATAAGTTCTGGTTTCATGGTGTGTTATTGTACCAATGTAAGGGAAGATAGTAAAGACCATAAAAAGGGTGTCATAAAGAAAAGTCTTGCAAAAATTCGAGTTTTGAACGATAATATATATACATACAAAAAGGAAAAGGAATTAAAGGAAGTATAATATGAATAAAAAGTTTGTTCTGGTATTGCTCGCAGTTTTTGCCGTTGCCAAGGGATTCTCTTATCCTGTGGAGGAGGAAGTCAAAAGCTCTTTCCTTTCGGGTGGCATGGAGTACGGTAATCCTATGGAAATAACCGTTACGGAAGCCGTTATGAGGGACAAGCCCAATCTTGCAGACCTTGGTGTAATAAGTGTAAACGGTCCATGTGTAGTCGTCATTACCGCTGTTGTAGTTTCACTTCTTGTTATTCTTGTTTCTCTCGTGATCAAGCTGATGATGAAGTTGGAAAACTTTACAGAAAGTCCATACCCCAGGAAAAGGCAGTTCACCATCCCCAGGGCTTAACTTAGCCGTCATTCCGGACCTGACCCGGAATCCTGTCATTGCATGTTAAGATGCTGGATCAAGTCCAGCATGACAATCATCGTGAATGTCATGCCGTCTTGTCTTTGCTGTCATTCCGGGAACCGACTTTCCCGTCATTGCCGGACTTGATCCGGCAATCCTGACATTGCATGTTAAGGGTGATGCTTGTAAGGAAATAATCCAGATTATCGGGTCAAGCCCGATAATGACATAGCTCGGTTTAGCTGTCATTGCCGGACTCCTGTCTGACGACAGGCAGGTGATCCGGCAATCCGACATTGCATATTTTTCTATTTTCTTGTAAGGCTGAATTTTACTGCGCCCGGATAATTCTTGTCTGCACCGGCCTTTGCTTCCTCAAGGCTGCTCCAAGTTACTCCACCGCGTACAGTTGTAAGTGAGGTGAGGTTCAGGGTGCTTGCGCTTACAGTGTAGTAGTATGCAATCCAACCCGGGCGGTTCTTGTTGTATCCGTACAGATAGCCAGAAGTTGTTGTCTCTGCACTCTTTTCTCCACGCTCAAAAGTGGTCATGTCGTTGGAAATATCCTTTGAACCGTCGCGCAAGAGGCTGTATTTTACCATGCTGTATGCCCCGCCGGATGCGCTTATGTCATAGTAGCTTCCGTTGCTTGTGGAATACCATGTTCCTTCGATGCTTGGTGCCACTTCTGCTGCCCTTGGAGCCGTTGTTGGCTCATAGGTGAACACGCCAGAAAGACATCCCATAAACATTGTAGCAGATGCCAAAACCGCAAGAGCTGCAAACAGACGACCTATTTTTCTTGTCATAATAAAATCTCCTTGTGTACAATAGGCTTGTTTTTCTTGAATTATATTTAAATTGGCCCTTTTATTCAACACTACTTTGTGATATTCTCTCTATGCTATGAAAAAACATTCCTTGAAAAAAGCGGCTGTGTCTTTTGCCTCCTTTGTAAAACGGGAACCTGTGCTTTTTGCGGCCATTCTGCTGGCGGTGGTTTCGGTGTGCGTCATACGTCCCGCCCCCATTGTCTGCGTCCAGGCCATCGATTTCCGCACGATTGCGATTCTTTTTTCGCTGATGATTGTAATCAAGGCCTTTCAGAGTCAGAATTTCCTTGATGTGATTGCGGCCCGTCTTCTGCGTCTGTGCAAGACCCGGCGTTCGCTCTATTTCCTTTTGACCTATCTTGTTTTCTTTAGCTCAATGTTTGTCACAAACGATGTGGCGCTCCTGACCTTTGTTCCAATATCCCTGCTGATTTTCAGGCAGATAAAGCTCACGTCCCTGCATCTTGTGATTCTGGAGACCCTTGCGGCCAATCTTGGTTCATGTTCAACTCCAATGGGAAATCCCCAGAACCTATTCCTCTTTTCGTACTACCATTTTTCCGCCCTTGAGTTTTTTGCGCTTACGGCTAAGATTGCAGTTCCATCGCTCTTCATCCTGGGCATCATAATCCTCTTCCTTACGCGTAACAGGCTTGCTGAACACGGCGGTTTTGATGAGCCCAATGTCATTCCCGGAAACACGCTACAAACCCAGATGGCATTCCTAAAACTCGATTTCCGCACGATCTTCTATGTGGTGGATTTTGTCCTGTGCCTGCTTACGGTTTTTCATGTGGTGGACTACCTTGTGATGCTTATTGTGGTTGCGGCTACCATGCTTTTCTGCAACATAAGGCTTTTTAAGAAGGTTGACTACAGCCTTTTGCTCACTTTTGCGGGTTTCTTCATATTTACCAAGACGATTTCCACTGTTCCTGCATTTTCGGTCTTTGTCCAGTCGCTGCTTTCTTCTCCGCTCAAGACCTACATTACGGGCATTGCGGCAAGTCAGGTCATAAGCAATGTTCCGGCGGCCCTGCTTCTTAGCGGTTTTACGGAAAACGGTGCCATGCTGCTTCTTGCCGTGAATGTGGGAGGTCTTGGGACCCTGATTGCCTCCATGGCAAGCGTAATCTCGTTCAAGCTGTACACTGCCTCAAATCCTGGGGATGGAAGGTATTTTGCCCTTTTTACGGTGTATAATGTCTGTCTTCTTGTGCTGCTTGGACTTATTGTCTATTTGCTGTGAGGTGAGGGGTAGAATGGAATGTTTGGATTCAAGCTGATATTTTGCAGATATTAGGATTATCACCAATGCAATAAGTGAATATCCGACAACATCAAAAAGCTTTTCTTCATATTTGGAGTTTTTTGACTTGTAAAATTCAAAAAAATGAATGATAATGTTTGGTATAGACTTGAGAGAGGTCTAAATAAAAAAGAGGAGAATAAACATGAAAAAAATAATTACTATATCAATCATTCTTACAATGTCGGCCATGCTCTTTGCAGGTGTAAAAGTGTCAAAGAAAAATCAGGGAACTTACATTCCGCTTTCGATGTATGAAACTGTACAGAAAAGCAAATCATACAGCGAGGGAATTTCGGCATGTGCAGAGGAAGACATGTACACCGTATTGGGCGTAAAGGAGAATGAAGTTCTTTCAAACGATAAATTTCACGATGCATTTAAACTAAAAGATTCTGAAATCGACTTTGCTTTCAAAACCAAAAAAGGAAAAACTTACCTTACAGACAAAAAGACCAAGATTGAATACATAAAAATATCGGACTCCACTGATTATTATTCTGCATTTGACCTGTTTTTAAGTGACAACATTCTAAAAGAAATTTCCAGGGGAGATTCTAGAGTCGTGGTGGAAGATGGTAAGGTCATTTTTAATGGTTATGCTTGGGAAATTGACAAAGACCAATGGCATTATTCATCCGGCATTGACTTGATCTTTTATTCTGTTGAAGCAGGTGCTTACATTGGATTTGCGGATGGGAAGATATTCACGTTGAAAGATGGGGAAGAATTGCTTAAGGTGCTTGATGTTGAAATTGAATAAAGAAAGTCTATAGAAAATTTAAGGGTGGGGTAAAGCGTTGGATGGACCCTGCCATACCAAAGGTTTTTAAAACTTTTTATCTCTTTTTGTGCTCTACAGCAAGGTTCTGTCTGGTCTACTGGGCCTTGCTTTCCTTTCTTTCCTTCAATTTTTCATGTATTTACTGGGAAAATTATTTTTTCCCTTCCATTGACTTTATGGGTGGAATTTATTAACTTATTAAAATAATGCTTGCTGAAGCATCTATTGCGGTTTGTTGTCGTTTTTTTGATGTTTCCCGAAGACTCAATTATTTGTTGTTTTTGAAAGGCAAGGACAAAAAAGGTAAGAGACGAGGTTATTATGTCAGTAATTACTATCGAAAATCTGCGCAAGACTTATCCTCTGGGAAAACAGGACGTAGTTGCAGTAAAGGGCGCAAGCTTTTCTATAGAAAAAGGTGAGTTTGCTTCAATTTCAGGTCCCTCCGGTTCAGGAAAATCAACCATTTTGAATATGCTGGGACTCATTGATATTCCAACAGCAGGAAAAATCGTTCTTAACGGAATAGATGTCTATGAGGGAATCAACCTGGCTTCTTCACAGATTGTGGATGAACGCTGGTCTTCCGCACAGGACAAGAAGAAAAAGAAGAAGACTTCAATTCCTTCAAAACTGGACAAGAGGATTACAGGCCTGCGCCGTTCACAGCTGGGATTCATCTTCCAGACCTTCAACTTGATTCCGGTTCTTAACGTATACGAGAACATCGAATTCCCGCTTTTGGTCAAGTCAAAGAACCCCAATTCCAAGAGTCCTGTTGACGCTTTTTCCAAGAAGCAGAAGAAGGAATGGATTGACTACCTTATAGAAAGGGTGGGCCTCACTGAATGGAAGGACCACAAGGCAAACGAGCTTTCCGGCGGTCAGAGGCAGAGGGTTGCAATTGCACGCGCCCTGGTTACAAAGGCACCGGTTATTCTTGCCGACGAGCCTACAGCCAACCTGGACAGCGCCAACTCAAAGCAGATTCTTTCTTTGATGAAGCAGCTGAACAAGGATCCGGAACTCATGACGACTTTCATTTTCTCTACCCACGATGCACGTATTGTAAAGATGTGTGATCATGTAGTGCACCTTCTGGACGGTGAAATAATTAACGACGAGCACAAGGCCGGAAGTGACATTTACGGGGAGGCGGAGTAAAAGATGAGGGTGATTTTTCAGCTTGCCCTCAGGAACTTAAAGGAGCACAAGGCTAAGACAATCATCATTTCCATGTTCATCATTTTTGGAACTGCGATTGTAATTTTGGGCAACTCCTTTATGGAATCCGTGAACCGTGGTCTTGAAAAAGATTTTAGGGCAAATTACACGGGAGACCTTGTTGTGTCGGCCCATGCACCGGAAGGCACAATCATGGACATTTTCAGCGTGAACAGTTCTTCGTTTACAGGGGAGATTGTTCAGATTCCGGCATTGACGGACATCAATCAGGTTCAGGAAATTCTTGATTCCACACCGGAAATCGAGCAGAAAACCAAGATGATTTCTACCCAGGGCATTCTGTTCAAGGGTGATGAGATTGATCTTTCTGCCATTCAGGATGATGATTCTGTCGGTCTTTTGGACATTCCTATGTTCATCATGTTTGCCGGCGAGGGTGACACATATTTTGACGTGTTTGGCGGACAGCATATTGTTGAAGGCCGTGCGCTTGACTATACGACCGGAGAAAACGAGCTTCTTATTGATACCCGCATCAAGGAAAGCTTTGAGAAGTTCTTTAAGGAAAGTTTGAACGTGGGCGACAAGGTTCTTGTCATGGGTGCCAATACAAATGGTGTGGTTCGTGAGGCTGTTGTTGTGGGGTTCTATACTCCTGCCAACGAGCACAGCGCCATGTTCCAGACGATTTACTGTACTCCGGATTTTGCACGTGCATTTGCGGATTTGACTTACGGAACCCTTATGGAAGAAGAGGGTGAAGCTGGCGTTTCACTTTCTGATTTTTCTGAGGATGATTTCTTTGGCGATGACGACCTCTTTGGCGACATGATAAGCGACGAAACGGACACCTTTGAAAATGCCGAGGTCATGGACTATGACAGCATTCTTGGTGACACATCCCTTCGCGATGAGCTTAACAAGACGGACAACGGTGCATGGCATTTTGTTCCTGCAAAGATTTCCGACAAGACAAAGACGGCTCAGGTGGTCGCAGAATTGAACAAGAAGTTCGATGACCTGGGACTTGATGCTGTGGCGATGGACTGGGAGGCTGCGGGCTTCTCTTACACGTCTTCCGTAAAGGGTATTAACGTCCTCTTTAACGTGCTTGTAATCATACTTGCGATTGTCGTATTCATCATCATCATGAACACGATGGTTGTTTCCGTAATGGAAAGGACTTCGGAAATTGGAACCATGCGTGCCCTTGGTGCGGAAAAGAAATTCGTGCGTGCCCTGTTCCACACGGAGGCGCTTACGATTACCGTTCTGTCTGCACTGGCGGGAACCGTTTTGTCATTGGTTTTCATTGCAATCTTCAACAGTCTGGGCATTGCTGTTGATTCCAACATGGTTGCCAAGGTAATTCTTGGTGGCGGCGAGATTCAGTTTGCACCAACACCGCAGATCATCATAGCAACCATTGTAGTAGTTATTATAGGAAGCCTTTTGAGCAACATCTATCCTGTTTCATCTGCACTCAAGATTACACCGCTCAAGGCTCTTTCAAAGGGGGCAGACTGATGACTTTACCAGAGATTACAAAACTTTCAGCCCGTAACCTGACAAGAAGCAAGAGACGCAGTGTTATTCTGGGCATAGCGATAGCATTCGGTTTCTTTATCGTAACCACAATCGACGGACTTGTAGGCGGTGCGGTTGACAATCTGGAGGACATGATTACCCAGTTGGTTGGCGGTACTGTTGCCGTAACAGGTTATGAAAAGCCCGCTGATTATAATGACCCGAAAAGTACAAAGGACAAGGTAATAAACATTATCCGTGACCATGACTTCCTTCAGGAAATGACGGACAGTGTGGGCATAGATTACAAGTATACCTCACGTTACACAAGGACTTCGGGACAGCTGATATTTAACGGCAAAAAGGCGCTTGCAAGTGTCTATGGACGCGATTTTGTGAACGACAGGGATTTTCTTGATTCGTTCCAGATTAAGGAAGGCGATTTGTCAAACCTTTCTGATCCAAAGGCCCTGATCATCGGCGAGGGTGCCGCACGTACCCTTAAGGTGGAAGTAGGAGATGAGGTTCTTCTTACTGCCAGCACGATTTATGATCAGGTTGAGGTAGGGGAGTTTAAGATTGCCCTCATAATCAAGGATACAAACTTCGTCAGCGGCTTGATTACATATGCGGACATTGAGGCCGTAAACGAACTGATTGGAATTCCGCACGGTGGATTCAACTTCTATGCAATCTACCTCAAGAACAACAACCAGCAGACAAAGGCGGCACTTGATCTTGAAAAGGCGATTAGGGATGCCGGTGTTCCCGTTACAGACCTTAAGGATGCCCGCAAGAACAATCCGAATAACCCGGAGAATGCAATTGTAAAGCAGCTTACAGGCAAGGAATTCCAGTGGGACGGCGTAAAGTATGCTGTAGAAGGCCTTGACGACGGTGTTCCACAGCTCAAGACCGTAATGTTCTATGTGAACCTGGTTTCAACCATAATCCTGATTGTAATCCTTTTGATTACCATGGTCGGAATCTCCAACACATACCGCATGGTCCTGTATGAGCGCATCCGTGAAATCGGTACTATGAGGGCTCTGGGTATGACAAGAAAGGACACCAAGCGTTCGTTCAGGATGGAGGCCGTGATTTTGAGCCTTACAAGCGGTGTGGTGGGACTGATCCTTTCTATCATCGTAATGGTTCTTCTTGGATTCATCAATATTGAAAACGAGTCTGTTCAGATGTTCCTTAAGGCGGGACACATGACCTTCTCTCTTTCTCCTGTTTCCATCATACTGCAGTATCTCCTGATGATGCTGCTTACCATGCTTGCTGTAAACGGAACTGCAAAGAGGGCGGCCAGAATGAGTCCTGCTCAGGCACTCAGGACGGTCAAATAGTGTAGGGGTGCTGTTACATTTATTCAGCTTGTTTGTTGAATATATAAAGGCTGTTGAATGTAACGGCACGATTCATTTTTTTCAGAGGAGTAATGTTTATGAAAAGGACATTCAAATTTATTTCTTCTATTATTGCTGCAGCTGTTCTTTGTGTTTCTGCAGGATTTGCACAGGTAAGTTCATCTGTTGCGGAACAGGCATATAAACTGATGGAATCAACTGACGACGTGCTTGCATATCACGGTGACTATTCAGCCACGATTACACTGCAGATTCAAAAGCCGGGCAAACCGGACAAGACCCTTAAATATAAGATTTACGAGCGCACCGACAAGGACCTCATGACCATCGTTCAGCTTTTCCCGGAGGCGGACAAGGGCGTGGGATACCTTCGCGACGGTGACAACATCTGGTCATATGATCCTATCAGCCGCAAGTTCACCCACTCTTCACTCAAGGATGCATTGGGAGACTCTGACGTTAATATTGACGACGTAAACCAGAGCGACACTCACTGGAGGGACAACTATACCGTAACAGGATTCAAGGAAGAAGTTCTTGGAAAGTATCCGGTATATGTCGTAACCCTTACGGCAAAGACTTCAAAACCGACATACAACAAGTCAGTGTACTATATCAGAAAGGATGTTCCCCTTACATTAAAGGAAGAGGACTTCTCTGGCAGCGGTAGGCTCATGCGCACTATTCTCCTGCCAAAGTATACAAAGGTTCCTGCAGGTTATGTTCCAACCCAGATTATCCTTAAGGATGAACTGAATCCAGGTGAGAATACCCAGCAGAACATCTCGGACCTTACCTTTGATGCCCTGCCAAACAAAATCTTTACAAAGGCATATCTTGAAGGATTGAACTAAAAGGATAGAATTGATGAAAAAAACGGTTAAATTACTGGCCGCTTCTCTCCTGCTCTCATGCACCATGCTGTGGGGGCAGGTTTCTGATTTTTCAGATGAAGCACTTTTTGGAAGCGACGACGACTTCTTCTTTGATGATGGAATTGAAGAGCTTAAGACCCCGTCCAATGGGGAGGGACTTACCGCAAGCCACGGTGAGCTTTTTGAAAACGGTACAGTCAAAATCGGAGGTTCCTTTGATTTGGGGCTGGACACATACACCACGCTTTACCGCAAGGACGACGGAAAGAATCTGGGCGAAAACATAAGGGACACAAGGTTTGCACCAAAGGCCAACGCACAGCTGACTATTGACGCAAGGCCTACACAAACACTCCGCATGTACACCAAATTCGGCATAAATTATCCGTATAAGTCTTCCGTAGCATTGCACGGCTTGGAGTCCATTGCAGGCTTAAACCCTAGTGATCCTTCTTTTTTTGCACAAATTCAGGCTTCTTTGGCCAATGCTGATGTTAGTATTGCGGACTGGTTTTATGTAAAGGAGCTTTTTTCGGATTTCTCTGTTGCAGATAGGGCATTTTTCCGCTTTGGGCTTCATACAGTTTCATGGGGAACGGGACTGTTCTTTAGTCCTGTGTCCGACATGATAAACACGTCTTCGATTGACCCGGAGAACACGGACGTCCAGGTAAACGGAAGCCTTAACCTGCGTACCCAGATTACTTTCCCTGGCTCTCAGAACTGCCTGTGGCTCTATGTGGTACCGCATTCAACCATGAACAAAACTTCTATTGATGATCCTGGACTTCAGCCCTCAGAGTTCCTTACTGATAATCAGTTCCCGTATGAATTCCGTAAGACTGCATTTGCGGCAAAGGCAGACTTTGTTGTAGGTGGCTGGGAATTGGGAGCCGGAGCCTTGTATAAGCTTCACAATGCACCGCAGATCATGGCAACTGCATCCGGAAGCATAATCAACAATAAGGTCGGTGTGTTTGGAGAGGCTGTCCTGCGCTACGGAAGCAACATGGAGTGGGAGGCCGATGACTCATGGTCAGACAAAACCCTGATCTTCCAGGGAACTGTGGGTGCCATGTACATGTGGAAGGACCCGGAGATCATGTTCATGGGTCAGTACTACTTTGACAGCAACAAGGACGACAATGAATATGCAACCTACGGAAACAGTCTTGCGGGAACAGTGCAGTTCAACAAGATAGGGGAAACGGATCTGACAGCATCGCTTTTCGGTCTTTTCTATTTTGGAAAGTCTGTTCCTGATGATTTATTGGGAGCTTTGACCTTGTGGCAGTCCGGTGTGAATTTCCAGCCGTATCAGGGAATTCTTGCCGCTTCGATGACATGGAGCCCGTTTGACAACTTCAGCTGCAGCTTTGGCCCTTACATAACATGGTTTGCACTGTCTAAGTCACCGGAAGTAGCCATAAAGCTTTCATGCAAGCTTGGCGGAGGAAAGTTCTAGCTTTAGCTTCCTTTTGCCATAATATTGCCACATGAATCTTGTGTTCGTGTGGCATTTTTTTTCAACTAAAATTCAATGACTGGGGACTTTACAAAACTCGAAAATGTGCAATAATATAGAGATGAATTAAACGGAGGAATTATTAATGGCCGATATTTCAGCTCGCATTACCCGAAAGTCTCTGGCTGCAAAGAAAAAAGCCGCCATAAAAACATTAAAAGCACAAAATAAAGAAAAAATCCGTGAGGTAAAGATTCAGTACGCATCCAACCCTGATCGTCTTCAGGCCCTGGAAGTTGAAAAGGAACAGAAAAAGAACCTTCGCATTCAAAAAAGAAATGCACGTCTGGCATATAACTCAAGGCTTCCGCGCCGTTATACACTGGGAGAGGATCTGTTCAACTCCATCAGCCACGGTATTGGTGCAGGCCTTAGTGTTGCCGCAATAGTCCTCCTTGTTCTGCGTGCGGTATTCCATGCCCCTGCCGGTGAAACCTCCGTTTATGTTACAGCTTTTTCCATTTTCGGTTCAACCCTTTTCATAGGCTACATGATGTCCACCCTCTACCATGCGATTACACCACATGGGGCACGACGGGTTTTCTCCATAATAGACCACATTTGCATTTACCTTTTGATAGGTGGAACATATACTCCATTTGTCCTTACAAGAATCAACGGTGGAAAGGCCCTGGTCATTTTTGTTGCCGTCTGGAGCGTGGTTCTGGTCCTGAGCATACTTTATGCGGTTTTCGGGGCAAGGCTCAGGGGATTCTCCCTTTTGACCTATTGTATAATGGGCTGGCTCATAATCACGGTGTTCAGCCTGTATCCTGTGGATGAACCGCTTAATGCCGTAAGCAAGATTTTCCTGGTTGTGGGAGGCATCTGCTATACGGTTGGAGGGGTCTTCTACGTAATGCGCAGTTACCGCTGGACCCATAGTGTATTCCATGTCTTTGCGCTGGCAGGAAGTATCCTTCATTTCTTCAGCGTGTATTTCATGATTGGCTAAATAAGTGTTGTTTTTTACCGCTTTTCATGGTATCCTATACAGATAGGGGGAAGAAAATAGATGCTCGTTCTTTCACGAGGTAATATGAAAAAAGAATCTTCATTTAAACAAGGATTAAAGGTTATTCCGCTTTATATCGTAACTGTGGTAATCGGTACGGTTGTTTGTGCCGTCGCTTACTCACTGTATTCTCTTTGTACCCATATGGTGGCCGGTGCCCAGGTTCAGATTTTCAACTTGAAGTATTTTCTGGACGGGGTGTTCATGTTCTCTCCGGCTATCCTGATTTTGAGCGGGGTTTTGACATGTGCCTATCTTATCAGGCATCCCCCGACGTCAGCGTTTCCTACGATAATGTACATGATCATCTATGCTGTGTTCTGGATTATCCTCATGCCGCTGAACTTTAAGTTTGCAGACTCATTCAAGATTGGACAACCGGAGCCTGTTGAATCCCAGGTCAAGCTTTCGGACGGTTTTTTCCGTGAGACATCCAAAGAGAATGTCTTTTATTACACCAATGTGTCGGAAAAGAACGTTGTGGACGGTGTGTGCATCTCTCCTGATGACAGCCAGACGGTATATTCGTTTACGGACCTTCAGCTTCCTGCCGCAACTGATTTCTCTGATCCGCTGATCAAGAAGACCGTACAGATGCCGGATATCCTTCAGACCCTGAGCAAATACTTCAACACATTCATAACAATCGCACGGACATCATGCACTCAGGGAACTTTTGCATGGCTGTGCTTTGCCTCCATCGGACTTGCATTGCTTTCTGTTGTCGGACTAAGGCAACTTTCAAAGTGGAGGATAATCAATCTGATTCTTGTGGTAAGTGTAACCGTCGGAATCCTTGCGCTGAACATCATTGGTTATACAAAGTCGTTCATGGATCCGCTCAAGGCAAAGATTGACGGAATTGTTCCACAGCTGAATAATCCGCTTATTGTTTTGTTGAATGTCTTGATCTGCATAATCTGCCTGTGCATCGGTATAATCGTTGCTGCCAAACGCAACCGTCAGATGGCCCTGGAAGATGAGTTATACGGAGTGAAACAATGAAAAAAACGTTATCCATCATTTTGATATATGCCGCTTTGATCTTCGCAACCTGTCTGATTGTTACATTTGTCTACAGGCCAATGCCGGAGCTTATTCCTTCCACTAAGAACGCATACCGTTTCTTCAGGGGACTCAACTGGTTCCTGACACTTCTTCCTTCAATTCTGTTAAGCGGTTTTGCAATAGCGTGTTCGGTCATATGGAGGGGACAGGGACAGTTCATTTCAAAAAGGTTCTCCGAGGGAATGTTAAAGCGCTTTGGTTTTGTCGTTCCCTTTTCCCTTGTGATGGTTTTTGTCCTTTCGCTGAACTATGAGTTGATTCATCCGGCCGTTAATGATCATTACCATGAGCTTGAGACAGCCGTTATGGATTTAAGGTCAAACAAGGCCACCGCAAGAAACCTGCTTAGTGCCGGACAGCCGGAGATTGCATATCAGTATGCGTTAAGGGCAACACAGATTGCAGAGGATGATGAGGAAGCAAAACAGCTTTTGCTTGAGGTAAAGAATGCCGTTGACCTTGCACGTGACAGGGCATTGCATGAAAAGAAAAAGCTTACTGTAGACGAGATAGAGAGACCCCTTTCCACAGCGGACAAGTCATATTCGGTGCAGGAACTTCTGCAGAAATCACAGGCTGCCATGGATGAAAAGGATTATTTCCAGGCTCACTACTGGGCATCCCTTGCCGTACAGGCATGCAAGGAAACCGACACCAACCTGAACATTGCAAAAGCCGCCGCCGCCGAGGCATGGGAAAAACTCAAGAATCCCGTAGACTTTAAGAATCAGGAAGCATACGAGTATTACATGAGGAAGATGGGTGCTTACCAGGCATTGCAGTCCGGAACGACAAGCGAAAACCTTTCTGCCTATTATGCGTTCAAGACTCTCAGCATGAACGGACATGCGGACGATCCTGACATCATCCGTTATCTGGCCCTTGCCCAGGAAGCCGTGGAAAGCGAATACTTCTTTATTGACGAGACAGACAACCTTACCAAGCTGGAGAACAACAAGAACATCTATTTCTCTATAGAAAACAAGTCAAACGGAACCAAGGACATAATCTACATAAAGGGTTCATGGGACACAAAGAGCGACGGATATTCAGTCTGTTATCTTGACGGACTTACAATCGTTACTTTCTCCAAGAGCGGAAAATTCATGCGCTCCATGTATGCCCCGATTGCAAAGGTTATATCACAGCCGGTTTCCGTGCTTGATGATGAATCAAAGAGGCTTCAGGGAATTCAGGATTCATGGAAGAACGTTCCTTACATCATGCTGCAGGCCGTTGACCGCGAGACCAAGGGTGCCATTGTGGGACCAAGGTATGACTATGTTGAGACAGGCCTGCCGGATTACATACTTCAGGTGGAAGGTTTGATTGACCGTTCACCGCTTACAGATACGATGCAGATGGAAGAGACAGTCAATGAACTTAGGACAATCGTTACAAGGATGATTCCGGAGACCCGCACGATGATCATTCCTATGCCTTACCGTGACTTTACTGCCGCAAATCAGGCAACAGGCGGTCCCGATGGAATGGATCTTGCCACATTGTTCATGTTCCTCAAGAAAGCCCAGGATTACGGTTTCTCTACGGAAGTGTTCAGCAGAAGTTTGCTTGGCCGTGGATTATTGCCTCTGCTTTTGCTCATGCTCTTTATCCTGTCTGCAAGTATGGGATGGAACTATAGGATTGACGACGAGACCCAGTTCAAATTCCGATGGCTGCTTTTGGTTCCGATTGCCGGTGTGGTGGCATACTTTATACTTGAGGTAATCCAATATTTCTATGATCTTCTTAACTATGTGATTGTCGGTGCGTTTGGAGGAGCGGCGTTGTGGGTGGCTCTTGCCGTCTATGTTGTGCTTTTGCTTCTTGTGTCACTGAACTTCCTTGCAAGAAGAAAATAAATAATCTTGCTTATAAGCGAGTAAATTGGTATAATGCTGAATTATGAGTGAAGAAATTAAAGCTACAGATGCCTGCCCGTGTGGCAGTGGAAAAAAATATGGCGAGTGCTGTTCTCCCATTTTGACGGGAAGTGTCAAGGCAAAAACTGCTGAAGCCCTGATGCGCGCCCGCTATACCGCCTATGTCGTTCACAATATCGACTTTATCATCAACACATGCGAGTCCGGCGAAAAGATTGCGGAGATTGACCGCAAGGCTACCGAAGACTGGTCAAGAAAGAGCGTATGGCATGGCCTAAAGGTTTTGCACACCGAGAAGGGTCAGGAGAATGATGAGGAAGGTATTGTTGAATTTGAGGCAACATACACCCAGAAAAACATCCGCGACGTTCATCACGAGACAGCCGGTTTCAAGAAGGTAAACGGCGAATGGCTTTACAGCGAGGGCGTAATCCGTCCTACAACTGTTGTCCGCGAGACTAAAAAGGTCGGAAGGAATGAGCCCTGTCCATGTGGCAGCGGAAAAAAATACAAGCAGTGCTGTGGTAAAAACGCCTAGAATATGGCAGAAAACATCTATACGGGCTTTCATGCGGTAGAGGAGCGCATAAGGGAATACAAGGAACATCCCGCAGACTCTAAGTTAACCGTTGAATACTCAAAGCCCGGTCCCCGCATTAAAAAGATTCTCGAACTTGCATCAAAGGCAAATGTTGAATGCCGCCAGGTAAGCGACAGGGACCTTGACGCAAGTGTCGCAGGCCTTCCCGAGACAGTCCGCAATCACCGTGGAATCATACTCTGTGTCTCCGGGGAAAAAGCAATTTCCCAGAATGTGGTTCAGCTTGACCAGTGGCTTTCTGCATGTCCGGAGCAGGCAACCGTCGTTATTTTGGACAGCGTAACCGATCCGCATAATGTCGGTGCAATCATCCGTTCCTGCGACCAGTTTGGTGCATCCCTTTTGATTTTACCCGAAAGGCGTTCTGCGTCAGACGTTCAGGAAAATCAGATCATAGCCAGGTCTTCTGCCGGTTCAAGCGCATGGGTGCCTGTTTCCGTGGTCACAAATCTGGTGCGCTCCGTTCAAATGCTCAAGGAAGCGGGCTTCTGGATTTATGGTGCTGATGCCGGTGGAGAAAACCTTTCCAAAACTCAATTTGCCCCAAAAACATGCATCATCATGGGTAGCGAGGGCCATGGTATGTCCAGATTGCTTTCTGAAAACTGTGATGCGATAGTTTCCATACCGACATGCGGAAAAGTGGACAGCCTTAACGTCTCTGTGGCGGCCGGTGTCCTTTTGTACGAAAGGTATAGGACAAGCCGGAATTAAATCGGAACCTTTGTTTTTTTAATCCTGACGTTTTCAAGTATTTTTAAGGCGGATGTTTCTGTTCTACATGTAAAATTTTCGTTGACGAGAACGGGTTTTGCTGATAAAATTAAAGAATGAACATACTGTTAGGTATTTCTGCTGCAGGCGGAATGGGAATCGGCAAGGCCTTTATTCTTCCCGAGACTCAAGAGCGTATTATTCCCAAACACAAGATCTCAGATGGAGACGTTCCGGGGGAGATTGAACGCTTTAAAACCGCGACTTTAACAGTTCATTCGCAGATAGAATCACATCTTAAAGCTCAAAATGCCTCTGACCTTCAGAATGTCATCCTGGAAACCTATCTCCTTATGCTCACGGATCCTGTTTTCATTCAGGAAGTTGAGCAGGCCGTAAAAATCGACAAATTAAACATTGAATTTACCTTAAATGAAAAGACTCAGGAATATGCGCAGCGTTTGAGGAGTGCCGGTAACGATTATCTTGCCGAACGTGCCCAGGACATAGAGGATGTTTTTGGCCGTGTTCTGGACTTGCTTTTGGACTATCATCAGTTCAACATAGACCAGGTGCCGGATGGGGCCGTAATTGTTGCACGAGCCATGAAGACAAGCGATACCGTCATTCTTAGCAAGAGGAAAATTGCAGGTCTCGCACTTACAGAAGGCGGTGTCTCAAGTCATGTGGCAATTCTTGCAAAAAGCTTTGGCGTGCCTGCGGTCGTCGGCATATCGGATGTAACCGAGCAGATTCAGGACGGAGAGGAAGTCATTGTTGACGGAGAACGGGGTGAGCTTTTATTAAGTCCTGACAGTGCCACAATCACGGAATATCTTGCAAAAATAGCATCTGATGAAAAATACAGGGCAGCCCTTAGGGTATTCAAGAACAAGCCCGCGCAGACAGACGATGGAACCCAGTTCAGGCTTTATGCCAACATCGGAACACCGGAAGAGGTTCAGCTTGCTCTGGAAGAGGGTGCCGACGGAATAGGCCTTTTCCGCACGGAATTCCTCTTTATGAATGAATTGAAGAAACTTAATGACGAGGGCGGAACTTTCTCCAGCGCAATAAGTGAGGAAGCTCAGTTCAAGGCATATAAATACGTTTTGCAGTCAATGGGTGACAAACCCGTTTGCATAAGGACATTGGACGCAGGTGGCGACAAGCTGGTGGCATCAAAAGACTTGCCGGTCTTAAATGAGAAAAACCCGCTTATGGGATTGCGTGCCATTCGTCTTTCTCTTTATTCCCCAAAGGTTTTCCGTACGCAGCTAAGGGCCCTTTACCGTGCCTCGGTTTACGGCAACCTTAAGATCATGCTCCCGCTCATAACCGACGTGTCCCAGGTGGAAACGGTTCTGGGTATTGCAAAGGGAGTTCAGCTAAGCCTTAAGTCAGAGGGAATAGCATACAACCCTAACGTCCCGATCGGAATCATGGTGGAGACCGCCGCCGCCGCAATATGCTCTGACTGTCTTGCAGGCCACAGTGCATTCTTTAGTTTGGGAACAAATGACCTTACGCAATACACCATAGGCATAGACCGTGAAAATCCTGCCGTTGCCCCGAACTACAACGAGTTCCATCTGGCAGTTTTACGTCTTATCCAGCAGACCATAGTGAATGCAAAAAAGGCCGGAATACCTGTCTCTGCTTGCGGAGAAATGGCAGGACGCAAGGAAAGCGCAATCATTCTGGCAGGCATGGGAGTCCATGAACTCAGCATGTCACCTAAACAAATCCCTATAATCAAGGAAACTCTGTCACGGTTCACGATGAAGGAACTGGAGAACATCTCAAGCCGCTCTCTGTACTAAACAATCCTCTTTATGCTATAATAATAAAATGACTGAATTACTTGCACCGGCCGGAAATGTAGAGGCCTTGGACGCTGCAATTGGCGAGGGCGCTGATGCGGTTTATTTAGGACTGAAATCTTTTAATGCACGCCTGCGTTCCTCCAATTTTGCCTGGAGGGAATTTGAGGGGGCTGTGCAGAGTGTTCACCGTCTTGGAAAAAAAATCTATGTCACCGTCAACACTGTCTTTGAGGAAACAGAGGCAGAAAAGTTATACCGCTTTTTAAAATATCTGGACAAAATAGGCCCGGACGGAATCATCGTTCAGGATTTCGGTGTGGTAAGGATGTGCCAGGAATTTTTCCCGAATCTGGAACTTCATGCTTCAACACAGATGAACATAGAGTCTGCCCAGGCCGCAAATGAACTTAGCCGTCAGGGCTTAAAGCGTGTGGTTCTTGCCCGTGAGCTTGGACTTGAGGAAATTCGTCAGGTCAAGCAGAATACAAAATGCGAGCTTGAGATATTTGTTCATGGTGCCCTTTGTGTAAGTGAAAGCGGCCTTTGCCTGTTTTCCAGCTATCTTGGAGGAAAATCTGCCAACAGGGGAATGTGTACCCAGGCATGCCGCCGATATTATAAAGCTGATTTCCCGGGTGGAGAGGCCCAGGGATATTATTTTTCTCCGTGTGACCTTTGCCTGATTGATCATGTTCCGGAACTGATGCAGCTTGGTGTGGACAGCTTTAAGATTGAAGGACGAATGAAGTCAGCCGAATATGTTGGAGCCGTAACCGCAGCATACCGTTATGTCATGGATCACTGGGAACAGGATAAGAAAGGCGCAATTGCAGAGGGAAAACGTATTCTTAGTACGGATTTTGCCCGCTCAAAAACAGATTACTGGTACGGATTTAAAACCGAGGGTGAGGGTGTTGATAATGCAGGCCAGAAAATATTGAACCCGAATCAGGCAGGTGGAACCGGAATCTATCTTGGACGCATCTCTGAGGTAAAGGAAATTGAAGGCGTAAAGATGGCCCTCTTTGCAGGCGGAAACTATGACCCGGATCCAGGAGACAGCATAAGGCTGCATAAAAAGGACGACACAGGCCGTGTAAGCCACAAGGTAAAGAGCATATACGAGGATGACAAGGGAAAAAGATGGTGCGACATTCCGGACGGTTTTGCCCGCGGTGATGAAGTCTATCTTTTGCAGACAAAGGCAATGTCCAAGAGGTACAAGCGTGTCCTGCCGCAGGACCTTTCACGTTTCAGGTCACAGCCTGGTGGAGACATGGCTCCGGTAATGGCATTGACTCCGCTTTCGAAAAATGAGCTCCAATGGTTCCCGGAAGGACTTTACATAGCAGTCTCCACAACATCCGATGCATATACGGTACAGATGGCACATCCTGTCCGCCTGATATTTGAGCTGAACAACGAGACCGAATACGACCTTCTTAACAAGAATACAAGCGAAAAGCCACTTTTGCCGTACAGCAAGAAAATGGTAATCATAAGCCTGGATCCCTTTGTGCCACAGGGAAAGATTGAACATCTGCAGAAGGTTTTGGACACTCTGGTTGAACAGGGCTTCTCTACTTTTGTGGTGAACAATCTTGCCCACATCAACATGCTCAAGGGAAAAAATGTCCACATGATTGCAGGCCCCTTCCTGTATACCTTCAACCGATGGTCCGTGAGCTTCCTGGAAAACGAAGGCCTCATGGCCGTGCAGATGCCATACGAGAATTCCGAGCGCAACCTCAAGAATACATTTGAAACCATGAGCGAAAAGTCCCGTGTGCTTCTTCCTGTTTTTGCATATCCGACATTGTTCCGCCTTAGGTTCAAGCTACCCAAAGATTACGACTTTACATTCTTTAACGACAAGGAAGGTTCCAGCTTCAAGGTGAACTCAACACCGGACGGTTCCTTTGTAATGCCGGAATATCCTTTCAGCCTTGTGGACAAAATGGATTCGCTTTCAAGCAAGGGATGGAAACGTCAGCTTCTTGACTTCAGCAAGACAAAGGTTCAGAAAGCCGACATCAAGAACATCATAAACTTCATTCAGACAAGGACCGGAATTGAAGGTGCCTCCCGATTCAACTGGAAGGACGGCTTCTATAATCCAGAGAAAATAGAGGCATTCAAGGCCCTATCCGAAAAACAAAAGGCAGCCCCCAGGGATAAGAGCAAAAAATCGTAATGGTGTTTTTGCAGGTTGAAAAAGGAGGGTAATTGGGAGCTGCCTTAAAAATCAGAATTCTACTTCGTCCATGACCTCCTCGTTATGATGGGAGTTATGGCTGCCTGCCTGCGGAGACGAATTGGAACCGGCATTTGCGCTGTCCTGGTCATCATGCTTTTTGTTGAATGTCTTGAATTCAACATGCTCTGCAATGACCTTGATCCTGCTGTGGACTTTTCCTTCATCATCCTTCCATCTGTTTTGCTTTAGTCGGCCCACAACACGTACGCCTCTGCCTTTCGGGGCCCACTTGGAGCAGTTTTCTGCAAGCTGACCGAAGGCATCAATGTCAAAATATGATACCTCATCCTGAAACTGTCCGTCCTGTGCTTTAATTTTGCGGTTGACTGCTATTGGAAATGAGCAGACCGTAAATCCAGATGCTGTACCCCGCATTTCCGGCTGACGTACAACATTACCTTCCAGAATAATCTGATTCAATGAATTCATAAGATTTCCTCCGCGGCTATTGCTGCGTTTTTTAATGATTTGCATTTTCCGGTGACGCCCCCAGAACTGCTTACATTAAATAATTAGCCGTGAAACTGTGTTTTTTAACAAAATTGAGTTGAAAAATTTGCTGAATTTTAGGAAAAACTACACATTTGTACTATACAAAAGTATCTGATGGTAGCGAAAAAAAAATCCCGGATTAAAAAAGTCATCCGGGACCTTATGTTTATGATGTTGATTTTATTTTACGGTACGTGCCAGCCTGAATCCCAGAAAGTTGTAAGCTTCGTTCGGGTCAAATGAATAGCGGTCGCCTGCACAATAGAACATTGTCTCTGGTGACCATGCGCCGCCACGTGCTGACCTGCGTTCACCGTATACGGGACCGTAATAGTTCTTGCCTCGTGAAGCGTTCTTGTATTCGTCATACCAGTCCCAGCAAAGTTCAAGGACATTGCCGCTCATGTCATAGAGGCCTGCTCCGTTTGCATTTCCACTTGCCGGGTAAATGATGCCGTCAAGCAATGGGGAACTTGATCCTGCCGTTCCGATGATATGGGTTTCATCACAGTTGTCAAAAAGCCATGCCACATCTTCCGCAGAAAGAACCGCATTCTCGCCGCTTGCAACATCTCCCGGCTGAAGGCCTGATTTTGTCTTACGGGCCGCATATTCCCATTCAGATTCGCTTGGAAGACGGTAGCCGTTGTTTTTCCACAGGCACTCGCAAAGATCGCATGAAACGGCATCGCTTGAGTCACGAAGCACTGCACCCTTGTAGACATAGCATGGGGAAAGGCCTTCCATCTCCGAATAGGCATTGCACCATACGATTACGTCATGCCAGTTCACCTTTGTAACAGGCTGATATTTGCCCGACGCAGAAGGAGAACGACCCACTGCACCACGGGAACCTTCCTGTCCCGGATTCTGGAAATAGTATGAGTGTTCCTCCGCCCATTCCTTTACCGTATACCAGAGGTTGTAGCTTGTCTCGTATTTGTTTAACTCGAATGCAGTCAGATAGCGTGTTGAAGTGATTGGACCCGCATCCTGGCCTATAGTATAGCTTATTACCGCCTGATTTTCCTGTGGCTTGAATCTTGTGAAATCAGCATCATCAAAAGAAAATGATCCTTCCTGAGCAAAAACTGCCCCCATGGCGCTAAATACCAATGCTGAAATCATGGCTGTTCTTTTCATTTTTTTTCCTCCGCTTTCTTTTCCATCTGTTTTAAAAGCTTAATCTGCTGTCTTTTAGCCCTACGTTTTTTAAACGAACTAAGCCCCTGTTTGGTTACGCGTTTTTTATCTTTTGGACCTGCCGTAAGTTTCCTCTTCATGAAGATAAAGTAGGTCATTATAGAAAGAAGTATGCTGGATACCGTTACAAAAATCACGCCAATCCAGCCTGAATTCTGGAATGGCAGCGGCACGTTTATGCCGTAGAAGCTTGATATGATTGTAGGAACCATAAGGACCAGATTCCAACCGGTCATAGTCTTCATCACGATATTCAGGTTGTTGGAAAGAACACCTGCAAAGGCATCGTTCATTGTTGCCATGATGTTTGAGTAGGTGTCCGCCATTTCCATAGCCTGCCTGTTGTCAATTTCCACATCGTCCAGCCAGTCCTTGTCGTCTTCGTCCAGCTGGATTATCTTTGTCTTGCGGAATTTCTCCAGAAGCATCTGGTTGCTCTTTAATGAAGTGGAAAAATAAACAAGCGATTTCTGTATGTTCAAAAGCTGAATCAATTCATTGTTGTGGACTGAACGCAACATCTCGTTTTGAATCATTGTCGCCTTTCGGTTCAACTCCTTAAGATATCGGAGGAAAGTTGAGTCGGAGCGTGACAAAAACCTGATGGCAAATGCCGGAAAATCGTTGATCTTAAGGTCCCGTATGCGGTTGGCTGCAAAATCCCTGAGCACCTCACAGTCCGTCCAGCATATTGTAATGAAGAAATTCTTCTTTAATACGATTCCAAGTGGCGCGCAAAAATGACTTATGTCCTCTGTCGGGGCAAAAACAGGAAGCCTGAGGATCAGGAGCTTGTAGTTGAATTCATCGTTGAATTCGATTCGTGAAAGCTCGTCAGGATCAAGGAAGTCAAGAATATTCTCCGGGTCAATCTTGTATTTGTCTTCAAGGATGCCGATGTCATCACGAGTCACTGAGCGGGCATCCACCCATGTGCTCTTTCTTCCGTCGAGTTCCTCTTCTTTTTTTTCTATTAATTTTCCGTTTTCCTGCTGCCAAAAAGTAATCATGATTTCCGCTCCGATAAAAGCGACCATTCACAGTCAGAAAAAATTCTATCAAAAAATTTCAAAAATTTCAACATTTTGTGTTAAAAATGCAAATTCTCGGCTAATTAAATAGTGTAGCCAGAAAAAATGGCAAAATAGGAGTCAAAAATGAAAAAAAGATTTTGGTTGCCAGTCCTTGCATTTATGTGCTTGCGGCTTTGGGCAGGTGGTGTTGACGGATTCGAATTCCTGAACCGTGACATCAATGAGATTTTGTACACAGTAAGCCTTTACCGCGGAATTGCGATTGTCGGTGATGACACTGTGTCTGGAAAGGCGGATTTCAGGTTTGCGGGAGATGATTTTGATTCTGCATTCGACAGCTTTTTGAATGCCAACAGGCTTTATGCACAAAAGAATGATAAGCTGTGGCTTGTAAGCAAGGTCAGGTTTGCGGATCTGGGAAACGGCTTGATTCAGCTTGATGCCTCTGACATAAGGCCTGCGCTTCTAGTTGAAAAAATAAACCGTCACTTTATGGTGGAGCTTTCTTTTGATTCTTTGCCGGAAACAAGGATTTCGCTTCATGTAACGGGAAAAGAGGCAGGGGATTTTGCAGGGGCAGTAGTCCGTCAGCTTGGAAGGGATTATTCGCTTGAAGAAAAGGACGGACGGCTCAGGATTGTAAAGGCTGTTACGGAGCGATCATCCATCAGTTCGGGAAGGGAAAAGTCAGTTGTCAAAAAGATTCCCCCAATTGAAGGCAAAGGAAATCTGTATCAGGTTGACGTTCAGGACAGTACGGCATCTTCCGTGCTTGAGGAACTGTTTAAAAACGAGGGACGTGAATTTGTTTTTGCATGTGATTCGAATGCAAAGATTAAGCGGATCATGTTCAGCGGGAAGACATTTGACGAAACACTTTCGCTGCTGCTTTCCTGTGCGTCCCTTAAAACCGTTCAGATAGATGGAATAATCTATGTCCTGAATGATAATGAAATTGGAAATAGTCCGGCTGATACCGGCAAAATATGGCTCAGGCATGGCATATCATACGGGCAGATAAACAGTGTGCTTCCGTTTGTGGAGAACAGGTTCGGCAAGCTGAATGCTGTTGTCCTGGACGGGAATAATTCGTTCCTGTGTTTTACCACGCAAAATACACATGAGCAGATTGATGAATTTCTTGAGGCTTTGGACGGAGCAAAGAATGTCAGTGTAATAACCTTGCGTTACATCAAGACTGATGACCTCCTGTCTCATTTGCCGCCGGGGATTTCATCGTCGCAGATAAAGAGTGGTACTCAGGACAATGTGTTTTTCTTTACGGGCAACAGGGAACAGTTGGATTACCTTAATGCGCAGCTGGAATCATTGGATGCTCCTGCACGTAGGTTGAAATATGACCTGCTTGTGATGCAGTACCAGAAGACAAATGACATGTCTTGGGATAACTCGCTTTCCATACGCCGAATCACACCGGGAGATTTCACCGACGCATCTGTTTCTCTGGGCTCTGTTCTTGATCTGAACCTTGATGTTGTGGGTGCTTTTGGATTTAAGTTTGCATTATCGCTTCAGACTGCAATTAATGAAAACCGTGCATCTGTTTTTGCAGACACGACCTTGCATGGCTTGAGCGGTTCATCCATTCAATTCAAGAGCTCAAACATTTACCGTTACAGAGACAATAACATTGATCCGGAGACAGGTAAGCCGGTTTATACGGGTGTAACAAGGGAAATTTCATCCGGCCTGAAAATCGATGTCACAGGGTGGGTCAGCGGTGACGGCATGATCACAACGAAAGTGATGGCATCTGTTTCAAGGCAGGGTGCGGATACTTCGTCCACAACTGGAAATCCTCCTCCTACAAGCGAAAAAGTGATTACTACAGAGGTTCTTTGTAAAAGCGGTGAACCCATTGTCCTTAGCGGCCTTGTCCAGAACGAAAGCTCATTCATCGAACAGCGTACACCAGGACTTGGAAAAATACCGGGTTTGGGATGGGCGTTCAAGGGAAGAAAGGAAACAGAGGAAAAGACCGAGATGGTCATCTATCTTGTTCCGCATTGGGAAAAAGATGAGGCGGAAACCGTGGTTGCAGAAACTGATCAGGAATTCTTTATGCGCATCAACAGAACCTATCTGGGGATTAACGGAGGAAACGATGCAGCCAGTGAATAAATTTTCTTTGTCGCCTGTATTTTGTCTGCACAACGGAGCTGTGGTTCTAAGGCAGGATCAGGATTCAGTTACGATTGGACTTCTTGACTTGAGCAATATCGTCTTGCGATGCAGGCTTTCCCATGCTGTGTCATCTCAGGTGAGGCATAACGGGAAGGGTGCTGCAACCTTGTTTGAACTTATGACTCAGGATGATTTTAACAGGCATATCTCGCTTATGTTTTCCAGGGAAAAAATCATTGGAATAAAGCCGCCGGAGGTTCAGGAGAAAAAGGATGTTTCGGAGAATGAAGCGGAGGCACTCCTTAATGCTCTTGTGGGTACGGCTTTAAAGGGACAGGCAACAGACATTCACATAGAGAATAATCTGGTGCGGTTCAGGATAAGCGGAGAACTTGTAAAGGAAATTGAGTTGGATTCAGACAGGAAAAAGGCTCTTGTCAGACGGATCAAATTGCTTTCCCACATGAATGTTGTGGAGACCAGGAGGGGGCAGGACGGACAGTTTGTATTCAAGACCAGTGATTCGCGGGATGTTTACATTCGTGTTTCCTGTGTGCCTTCTGTTGGGGATGAAGAATCGGTTGTGCTTCGTTTGCTGGACACTCGGAGGATGCCGTTGCTTCTGGATAAACTCGGGTTTGATGATGAACAGCTGGAAATGCTTCGTGGCTTGTGCAGGTGCTGTGACGGTTTGGTTTTGCTTTGTGGTGCAACAGGAGCAGGAAAATCTACGACCGCCGGTGCAATGCTGCAGGAGATACGCAGGCAGTCAATTGACACAAAAAAGATTCTGAGTCTGGAGGATCCTCCGGAGTATGTGCTTGAGGGTGTTACACAAATACAGGTACATGAAGAAGGTGGAGTGAGCTTTCAGGAGATGCTCAGGCGGGCATTCAGACAGGATCCGGATGTGATTTTTATTGGCGAGATCCGGGATTCTCAGACGGCCAGGGTTGCACTTCAGGCTGCCATGACAGGGCATCTGGTGATTGCGACTTTGCATACAGGAACATTGAGTCAGGCTGTGCTTAGGATGCAGGATCTGGGTGCGGAACCGGCATTGCTGGTTTCTGTCCTGAGGGCGGTGGTTGTGCAGAGGCTGGTGCAGAGAAAACTCTATGCTCAGGTCCGTGTTTTGACCCCTAAAAAAGAGGACGGTGTCCTTAGAATCAATCATCGTAAAAGGGAGGTTTCGTAATTGAACGGCAGAAATGTGCTGAGGTTTACGCAGGTAATTCACACTGTCCTGCAGTCAGGGATGAATCTTGGACAGGCTATGGAAATGATTCAGAAAATGAATGGGGTGCCACAAAAGGTTGTACGTGCATCTTGTCAGATAAAGACATCTCTTGAACAGGGAAGGCTTTTTTCTAATGCGCTTGCTGATTGTGATGCCATTCGTTTTGCTCCGGATTATGTGGCATTTGTTGCTGCTGCGGAAAAAGGCGGTTCTGTGCAGATGACTTTTGATTTTTTACTTAAGCGTGAGAATGAAAAGGAAAAACGTAAGAATTCAATGGTGTCAATTTGTGCTTATCCGCTGATTGTCATTATCGTGGCCTTTCTGGGAGGTTTGCTTCTTGCATTCAATTCAAGGAATATTGTTCCTGATGTTTCGGGGACATTCAACTTTGAATCGTATGAGAGGCAGGTTTTCTGGGGATGTGTAAAGGCAAATGTGTTCCTGTTTTCCTCGGCACTTTTTCTGTTCATGTGGTTCAGGCATTTAATCCATAAGAATATTGTTCTTGATGTGTTCTGCATCATAAGTTTTTTGATCAAGGGGAAGATGAGTCTGGATGAGGCATTGAAGGTTTCTGTTTTGTCGGCGCAAAAAAATGACGGCCTTAAGCGCAGGATAATCCGGGGAAGGAACATGCTTTTGCATGGGAATCCTGTTCCTTCGGTGGTTGAATGCATCGATAAGAATTGTTCCCTGTTTGCAAGCTTTGCAGAGATTAACGGTGACCTGAAGAATGCCTTTGGCCAGATGACGTCATATCTTGAGGATAAAAAAACAAGACGCGAGAAAATGTGCATGGACATGGTTGAGCCACTTACCATGTGTGTTGTAGCAGCGTACATAATAATCCTTTTAAAGGACATTGTTATGCCTGTGATTTTTTACTTTGGAGGATAGGAATGAAAAAAATGAGGAAAAATTCAAAAAGGAGATTTTATGAGTCAGCCGGGAAAAAGACAGGACAGGACGGATTTACTTTTGTGGAGACGCTTGCAGTTCTTGCTATTGGTGCAGTTCTTGCGGCAGGAGCATCAATCTCGATGTTCAAAGCTGTTGAGTCTGCAAAAGAATTTTCTGCAAAAGAAACGCTTGCGCAATATCAGGCGGCCCTGCATGCCTATTACATCGATTGTTCAGCTTACCCCAGTACGGAACAAGGTTTGTCTGCACTCTGGGAAAAGCCTGTTCTTGTCCCCGTTCCTGAATCATGGAAGGGGCCCTATGTTGACAAGGAAATTGCAGACGACCCCTGGGGAAACAGTTTTGTCTATGTGCAAAGAGAAAGCTCAGGATTCCCAAGTTCATGTCCGCAAAACATTCCATTTGCAATCATCAGTTATGGAGCAGATGGAAAGGAAGGCGGAGAAGGTGTGAACTCTGACATTGTTTCATGGAGGTAAGGATGAAGAGGTCTGAAGGTTCTGTTTTGTTCACGACGCTGGCATTTATATTTGCCGCATCAATTGTCATCTCAGGAATATTCGGGCTGTTGAATGTCCGGTATAAGTGTGCCCGGAAAAAGGCGGATGCACTGTATGAAAATGAATTTGTCTATGGAACAAGAGCGAGGCAAACGAATGAAACTCTTTGAGCTTATATGTGCCGTGTCGTTGTCGGTTGTTTTTACTGCCGGTGCAATGTCGTCCATAAAACCTGCCATGGAACTTTATGCAAGGACGGTTGAGCTTGAAAGAAAAGTTGACCGTGACAGCTTTATGACGAGGGGCTTTGTGAATGTGTGCGAGGAAAATGACAGGGAACATTGGGTTGATGCAGCCGCGGAATGGAAGGACATGTGTCTTTCACTGTGGCCGCTTGATTTCCTTGAGTATGAGTACAACGATGAATTCTATTCGCAGACCTGGAAGAAGGACGGCTTTACCATGAGGGTTGAATGGCCTTTGGAGGGTGAAAGATGAAAAACAGTGTAGTAAACAAAAATGATTACGAGCTTTACCTTATGAATGTTCCGCTGACTTTGTTCGGGAAAAAGAGAAGACAGTTCATTAAACGGGAACTGGAGAAGGTACATCCATGTTTTAGCGAGCAGTTTTCGTTTGATTCTAAACGTTGCATAAGGAAAGGTAAAATTCAAACATTGATTGCCGTGATGGACAAGGTTAAGGTGCTTGAATACAAGAGGAATAAAGCTGCCGGACTCCATCTGGAAGGGGTAAAAACAGCTGCTTTGTTTGAAGGAAAGGGAAAGTTCCTTGGCATGACTTTGCTTTTTGCCTTTGTGCTTTCCTCTGTTTTTGTAATTGCAGGTTCATTCAGGAAGAAAAACATTCAACTTGAAGCTACTGTGATCGCAGGGGAAACATATGGTTATGTTAATGAAGCGCAGGAAGCTGTTGAAAAAAACAAAAGTATTCAGGAAGTTCTAGGTGAAATATTTAAAAGAATAAAGGACAGTGCCGGTGATATTAGGTATATGTCAGTTTCAATTGACGGTGCCGGAGAAAAATCAGTTTTGTTCACGAATCTTTCGCTGGAAAAAATGTATCCTGAAAAACTTCTGTTTGAATCGGATGAAGGTATTGCTGAGGATATGAGCATCTCTCAAGTAAGTTATGACGGCAAGGAACCACGCTTTGACTTTTCAATGGAAGCCCAACTGGACAAAGTGTCATTGTTAAAGCCGGAAACGAATCATGTGTCTGAATTGCGTAATGAATTAAATAAGCATTGCACAATCAGGGAAGAGAATTTTCTGGATGCGGGATTTCATTGTGAGCTTATGGAAAATTGCTTTGTGGATTTGTTCAATCAAATTGATTCAATGAATGTTGTTGCCATAAAGGAAATATCAATCTCAAGGATAAAGGATGGTTTTGATCTATCTGTGTCCTTTGTGGAATGTCATGAAGAAACGGACAGGGGGATATGCCGGTCTTTGCTGGATTATTCGAGCCTGTTCGTAAAAGAGAAAAAATCTCCGCCGGTTATTCCTGCAAAAACAGTGGCGGTGAAAAAGTTGGTTGTTCCAGAAGCCAGTCAGGGTAAGAACTGGGAGCAAGTTGGTAAAGTCGTTCAAAAGAATGGGAAAACCATTGTGTATTATCGTGATGAAAAAAATCAAATTAAAGGAGTTGAAGAATGAAAAAATGTTTGTTTATGCTTTTCCTTGTTATGGGATTAGTCGGATGTGCCTCGATGGATAAGGGCAGGCAGGTAAAGTTGCATGGTCTTATTATGGATTCAGATGGAAATGGTGTTGCGTCATATAAGGTGATGAAAAAGGACAAGGTCGTAGGCTACAGTAATGACAGCGGATATTTCGATCTGGATGCGGTTTATGGAGAAGGTGTTGATTTTATCCTGGAGAAAAATAACTGGGAAACGGTCAGGTTCTCGGAGGAAAATTCGGATTTTAACAAGCTTTATGTCTTTAAGGTTAGGGATGTTGATTCAATCTGCAGAGAAATTGAAGGAAAACTTGATTCAAGAGATTTTGAGGGAATTGAGTGCATCTTGGATTCAGTGGATGATGAGTTTAACAATAATCCAAGGATCAAATACCTTAAGGCCGTGACATTCTATAAACAAGGGAAGACAGAGGATGCTCTTGTGCTTTTGAGTGATGAATGTTTTTTGGATTTTAATGAAGAATACGTAAAGGATTTTGTTGAACTTATTGAAAAGGTTCAGGGAGGAAACAATGGCTAAAAGATTTTGCATTGTGGCATTATTGTTTGCCTTAATCTTTTCTTCCTGTTCAAATCTGGCCGGAATTGAGTCGCCGTATTATATTGCGGATAAAAAAGTCCTGATGGAAGAAGATGAGGATATCTGCTGTTATGCGGAAGCCGTGTTTGAGGTATTCAACAATACGGAAAAAGAGATCGAGTCTGTTGAACTGAGCTTTTTCTTTTTTGACGATCAAAATCAACCGGGCGCATATAACAACAAGATTACGACAAGCCTCTTGTGCCCGGTTATGGCAAAACATTCAAAGATAATCAAGGTGTCCCTGGATCCTTATATCGGTCCAGAGATAAAGGAAAGTTACAGTGTGGGGTTTGCATATCTTTCAAAAATAGTATATGCGGACGGTTCTGTATGGCACGATCAATGGGGGGTATATGGAATTGTTTAGGAATAAAATCATTGCGGCCCTTGTGTTTCTGACTGTGCTGATTGCTTCATGTAAAATGGGGGAGGCGGTTGTCGTTGTCGGTGTGGCATTTGAACCCATTCAAGAATACAACTATGAGCATGAAAAAGGTGAATGGACTGTAATGGTCTATATGCCTGCTGATAATGAAATGGAAAAAGAGGCTGTTGCTGATATCAATGAGATGGAGGCTGCTGACATTGATTTTGAGGCAAATCATGTAATCGTTCTTGTGGACGGAAATAATCAAAAGGAAAACTATGGCGGTGAATGGAACGGTACCAGGCTCTATGAGATAAACCATGATAAAAATGGTGTTGACGACAAGATTGTGTCCCTTCGCCTTGGTTGCAGGGAATTGAATTTGTCCGCTAAAAAAGAATGCGAGCTTGACATGTCTGATCCTGATGTGTTGAAAAAATTCGTTTCATCTACTGCAAAGTATTATCCGGCGGATCATTATGCTTTTGTGATGTGGGGAGAATGCAGCGGTTATAGCGGTAAAACACAAAATGCACGTGCGGTTGCCTTTGACGACACAAGTGTCTCGTATATGGACAACAGGGATTTTGCAGTTTCGTTATATGGTGGCCTTGGTAAAAAGTTTGATTTGCTTGCGATGGATTCTTGTTTTGGAAGTGAGCTTGAACTGCTTACGGAATTCAAGAGTTGTGCTGAATATTTTACGGGCATGGAAGGTATTCAAAAACTTGAAGGATGGAATTATCGTTCTTTGCTGAATGTGTTTACTGGAGAATTTGGTGACGGGAAAACTCTTGGGGAAGCTTTGGTTTCAAGTCAAGGTGAAAAGAACATTTCTCTTGTGGATTTGTCCGATATGGATGCCTTGCTCAATGCTTTTGATCTTTTTGCACAAAAATTCTCTTCTTCAATAAAGAGTAATGATGCTGCGGTAAAAATCAGGAATGAGATATTAGGCTCTGAGTTTTGTTTCAGGACCTATGAGTCTTCCTTGAACCCTGTGTATGTTGATGTTAAGTCTCTGGCAGAAAAATATGGTGGAGATGACTTGGCCTCTTGTGTTGAAAAAACATGCATGTGCAAGGATCCTGATTATGGTGGCATTGGGGTGTTCTTCTGCAATATGGATGAAAATCAAAATCTTGTAGAGTCAATTCCTGATGATTATGTGCGGAATAAGGATAACTGTACGTTCGTGGAAAAATCCGCACATTATGTTTTTACTCAGGATAAAAGCGGGACATTGCTGGATAAATTATTCGGCAATTATTTTTAATTCAAAATGGAGGAAATATGAAAATGATTAAAAAATTACGCAAGCTTTTTGCAAATCTTTTGTTGATTAGTTTTGTTGGTTCAAATTTAGCTTTTGCATATGTCTCTGGCAGCGCTTATGATGATTTTGCATCAGGTAGGCCACCGAGTCAACATTATTTCCCGGAACAACAGTCTGGTGGTGGGGGTGGTACTGATTCTGGAGGAGGATCTGGAGGTGGAGGCTCCGGAGGTGGAGGAAGCACATCGTATGGAGGCGGAACACAAGGCTCTGGCGGAAGTGCTGGAGGTGGAACTGGCGGAGATTCAGGAAGTGCCGGAGAAGAAGGTTCAGGTTCCGGAGAGGAAAATCCCGGTAGCGGTGGCAGTTCTGGTTCCGGTGGAGGAAGTGAGGAAAGTGATTCAGAAAGGAGATACAGGGAAGCATTGGAGGCAATGAGACGGGCTGAATCAGTTCTGAATACCTTTGACAATCTTTATAATGCGGAAAAGGCAAAATACTATACGGCCCATAAGGAAGAAATACAAAAGGCAAGGGATTTAAAGGCGGCTGCAGAGGCTGTCCTTAAGGCAAAGGCTGTTGTTGATTCACTTCCAAAATCAACGGTTGGAGATCCTGTTTTCATTACGAACGGTACGTTCAAGATTAATGACGTTGATGAAAGCTTTGTCTATGGAATAAGTGAATATAATCTTACAAGGAAACTTACAAGCACAGAATTTCCGGATGGCAGCTTTGGCAAAAACTGGTTTACAAGTTTGGATTCAAGAATTATCTGGGGTAAGACTAAGGCAGGACTTTCAGAAAAGAAAAATCTTGCAAGCAGACTTGATCGTGAATTAAACTCACTTTGTTCTACAATCAGGGCGGGAGACATTAATCCGGATTCATGTTCTGCCATACTTTCGTTAAAAAGGCTATTGAGCTGTCTGTATGGAGAGATAGATGTAATTGAAAGAAATGCAAGTACTGCTCAAGAGAAAAACAGGTACACGGAATATGGAATGAGTAAGCTTGCATCAGAAATGCCTGCTGACTGCTTTGTCCAGGTTGATGAGGATGGTTCGTTAAATGTGTTTCAGAGCTATGGTTCAAGCGGAAGATATTATCTTTATACTGGTTACGATAAATGGGCAAATGAAAAAGAAGACGGAATGGAAATATGCTATGTCGATGGAACTGTAAAAAAATATGATGAGTTCGGGCAGATATCTGAAATCAAAAACCGCTACAACAGCAGCATTCAGTTTGAATATAATGAAATAAAAAATGAAAAGAGGACTGTTAATTCAATCAGCCATAATGGAAAGCATATCCTGGATTTTGAAAGGGATGATTCGGACTGCATCGTAAGCGTATTCAATTCAAGAAACAACAGCAAAAGGACCTATTCCTACGATGAAGATAAATGTCTTGTAGAAATGTGCATTGACAATAAACGCTATGGGTTTGAATATGATGATTCAGATGACATTTCAAGGATAATCAAGCCTGACGGAAGTGCCATATCCATCAGTTATTATCTTGAGGGAAATGGCGGTAAAAAACGTGCAAGCCTTGTTAAGGATGAAACAGGTGCTTCGGAAAATTTCGTCGGTGATTATTCTGCCGGAAAAATGACATATACGGATGCGGATGGAAATCAATACCACTATAATTTCAGTGAGGGCAACATCACCATGGAGGAAATGGAGGATGGGACAAAAGTCACAAGAACATATTCAAGTGAAGACAGGGTTATCTCCAAGAATGATGAATATGGATCCGTAAATTATGCATATGATGGATATGGCAACATGATCAAGGTCCAATATTCTGACGGAAGCAGTGAGCAATGGTCATACAAACAGCCGAACAACCTTCTTTATCAATACAAGGATCGCGACGGTGTAATCACCAAATTTGAATATGATGAATCCGGTTCTCCTGTTAAAATCTACAGGGATGATGTGTGTGTTCAGGAATACGAGTGTAATGATGTGGGGCAAGTGGTTTATGCCAAGGGACTTTATTCAGACAACAGATATTCATATGACAGCGAGACATACCGCCTGACTTCTGACAAATATGGAGATTACGCATACGATTCTTCCGGAAAGCTTGTTTCATATACCACAAAAGACGGCAGGGCATGGAATTACTCTTATGATTCTGACGGAAATACTGTAACTGTCATTTCTCCCGAGAACTTGAAATCGGTTTATGTTTATAATAACAGGGAAGATTTGGTTTCGCTTGTGGAGACGGATTTGAATGACGGATGTTCAAGAGCTTACCGTTATGAATACGATAAAAGACATCTTTTGACAAGGCTGTACTCAGGATATGGTAAAAACGAAAATGAGGCAAGGAATAATGAAAGCCTTTGTGTAAGTTATGAATATACCCCCGGAAGTAAAATTGAATCTGTTGTTTACTGGAACACAGGGGATGCCGCAAAATTTGATGGAAACGGAATCAAATATTTTTACGGATACAAAAACGGATTGTTGAGTTATATTGAAAACTATTATGTGGATGAAGAAGGAAATCCCGTTGGCAGGATATACAGGAGCGATTATTCATGGAAATATGTTGATGGAAAAAAGAAATTGACCTATAAAGATGAAAATGGAAAAACAAGCTATGTGCTTTATGACCGTGATGGTAATGCACTTGAATATGGTGGAGAAAACGGGTGGAAGTTAAAGTATGAGTATTCTGCTGGAGGATTCCTGGTTCAGCAAAAGAATGTTGCAGGTGGAACTTTGAAGTATGAATATGATGGAGTATCTGGAAATGTTCAGTCCGTTCAACTTGGAAATTCAATTCTTGAGCAATATGAATATGATGAATATGGCCGGGTAATTCATTCAACAACACAAAATGGATTCGTTCAGGATTACAGTTATGAAGAAAATGATGGTTCGGTAAATGTTTGTATTGATTCAAACAGGGGTAAGACAAAGATGTACTCTGACATGTTCGGACGCATTCAATTTGCCTCGATAAATGATGAATATGGGAATGCAATTCTGGAACAGGGAATTGAATATAAAAATGACGGCAAGGTGGAAATGAAAAACGGGGATGAAAGGCGTACCGTCAAACTCAATGCCTGGGGAGAAATGGCGCAAGACTGTGAGACGGAAACTGAATATCATTATGATCAGGACGGAAATTGTGTCTTGATAGAAAGCGTCGATGCTCCAGTTTACATTTCCTATAATGCATTCGGCATGGTATCTAAAATCAAGCAGGGAAACCGGTTTCAGAACTATTATTACAATGTAAAGGGAAATCTTTTAAAGATAGAAGATTCGCTTGGAATAAATTCAAGGTATGAATATGATGCTACAGGGGAAAAGCTTGTCCGCTCTGTAGAAAGGGGAATGCCGGTAAAAGAATATGAGTATGACGATGAAGGCCACCTTGTAAAATACATTGAAGGTGGTGAGACTGTCATGACTTATTCATACGATGATGCAAACGGAATCACAACATTCACTGATGCAAAGGGAAACAGTCTTGCTCAAAAGACAGACGGATATGGCCGGATTATTCAGGAAACAAACCGCAGTGGAAAAATACGTTCTGTTGAATATGATGATGAAGATGGTGTGATGAAGGTTAAGGACTTTAATGGAAATGTTTATACAGTCACTCAGTCCGGAGCTTTGAATGCCTATGTCGTTCAATACCAGGATGGAAATACCGAAAAGACATTCTTTAATGCGGCTGGTTCAGTTGTGAGGTCAGAATCAAACGGAATAAGTGAGTCGTTCAAGTATGACAGGGGACAGCGCCTTGAGGAATTCAGGTTCAGAGATAAAACCGGCTACAACGCTTATGACAGTCTGGGACGAAGAAAATCGCTTGAGCTTGAAGATGAAAAACTTGAATATGAATATGATAAAAAAAATCGCCTGATTCGCATAAATGGACTTGACTGTTATAAAGATATTTTTTATGATGAATTCGGACAGGAAAAAATGCTCAGGGATTCAACCGGAGCAAGGACTGAATACAGATATGATGGAGTCGGTCGCCTGGTTGCTGCAGCTGGTTATGATTCAAATGGCGCACTGATTTTTATGGATGCCTTGGTTTATGACGATAATGGAAAGGTAGCATGTTCCATTAACGAAGAGGAATTTATAAAAGTGTATGAATATGACGGCAGAGGCCGAGTAAAAAAAGTACAGATGCCATATACTCAGGAATTGGAAAAAAGTTGTGTCGCACAGCTGGAAGAGTGTGGAAAGACAGCAGGGAAATATACATCAAGAAAAATCCAGTTAAGCTCACAATTGAAGGATGCATGTGAAAAGACTCTAGTCGAGACAGGCCAAAGCAAGTTGCGTCTGAATTATGACAATCCCGTATGGACCGAAGAATATGAGTATGATTCAAATGGCAACAGGACAAAAGTAACAAATCCGGTCGGAACCCTTGAGTATGAATATGATGCTGACAACCGTCTTATAAAAGTGAATGGAAACAATCCGGTAACATACCAGTATGATGCCAACGGAAACTTGATTCTTCAAAAAACTGCTTCAATCGAAAAAAAATGGACATATGCCCAGAATAACCGCCCGATTGCATTTGAGGCAACAGCATCAGACGGCTCAAGGACATATGAAGAATACAGGTATGATGCCTTTGGCCGCCGTGTTGTCTCTGGAATGAACGCCACACTTTATGACGGACTTGACATGAATCCCCTTTATGAATGGCAGCTTAACGAGCAGGGGTATGAAAGTAATTTCTCTGGGGAAGAAAGGACTGTTACCGTAAGGTTCAGGAATACAGGATTTAATGGGGATATGACAAAAAATAAATGTGATTTTGACAGGTTTTATATTTATGCAAATGGGAAACTTCTTGGACAAAAAAATAAAAACTATTCATATTCATCAGGAGTGTCTGACGCAAATTATTCGTTCATGAGCGACATGAGGAATTCAATCGGAGCCGTAACCGATGGCCTTGGCAGAAGGGTTGGAAATGTGAACTATGATATGTCCGGAAACATGTTCTTTTCTGATGCCAAACGTAATCCCCAGGAAACAGGAATCGCAGCTTCAATAGGAATTGACCACGGCTTTGTTGGAAAGAAATATGATGTTGCATCAGGTGCATACAACTTTGGCTTCAGGGACTACAACCCAAATACCGCGACATTCACCACCGAGGACCCCATCCGCGACGGCCTGAACTGGTACACATATTGTGCCGGCGACCCCGTTAACTTTGTGGATTTGTGGGGGTTGGAAGGAGATATTGTTTATAGAATGGGAATGCCGTATGAGTATTGGGATAAAGGGCCAGAAGAAATTAGCTATGTAGAGAAAGTAAACAATTATTTTACAAGTGATTTATCTATTGTTTTGCGCGATTGCTTAGGAGCGAAATATGCACATACAAGGATGCCAACTGATTCTGAAATGGATTGTAGTGGAATGTTGGTTTACGCACTTGATAAAATGGGATTTGATGTTCCAAGAGATTTAACTGCAGCGGAAATGGCTAGTGGAACTATTCCTTGGATTGTTTTATATGATGATGTTGAAGAAGAAAGACAAGGTTTAAAAGGTATATTAAATTTTTACAATTTTGGGAAAAAAGGAATAGATCATGTAAATTATGGTGTTGGAAAAATGGGTTCTGAAAATGAGAATCAAATTATGGATGCAAGTTTTGGTTCTTCTTGGCAAGAAGGACGAAATCAAAGTTCTAGGCAAGATGTTAAGGCTGAAGCCGATAAAATCAATAAAACATATGCACCATTTTCAACAAGAACCGCACCGGTAAAACAGGGGTATGTTGACTTTTTAAAATTGAAGATAAAGGAGAAAAATAAATGAAAAAACTAAAGTTGGTCTTACAGGTTTTAACAATAGCATTCTTAATAACAGGATGTAACAAACAAAATGACTCATTAGTTTTAAATGCGAATGTAGAGGATGAGTCCGAGCCAGTCGTCTTGGAAACAGTCGAAGAACCAGCTTCTTTACCTGATGAACCGGAATTGCCTGCTGAAGAGGTTGAAAATGAAGAAATAATTCAGCCTGGCAAATATGAGAAGGTGTTGGCTGAAGAGAATTATCGAGATGAAACCGATTGGGAGAAAATTACAAAAACTTTTCCCGAGGTGAATATTAAATATACGGTTCAGGCTGTTGATGATGTTCCATTTATTACAGAGTTATATTTTATTGGAATTGATAATGAAGGACTTGCTGTTGCTTTGGGGAGTTTTACAAAGACAGGTGGTTTCCTAAATTCAAAAGGAGAGGAATTCATACATGATCCGTATTTGAAGAATGATGCTGGTTTCTTTAAAGATTCATTACTAGGAATTTCTGTAGATGCAATAGATTATCCATTTTCACTTAACGGTATAGCATTGACAACAGATTTTGAAATATATAAAACTGAGTGTTTATGTAGATTATCAATCAATTGTGAAGAAAAAACTATAGAAGAATGGTTTCCAGAATTGTAAATTGAAATAGCCACAGACAGCCCAGCCTCCTGCCTGTGGTTTTGTGTAAAAGATTGTTGAAAGTGGAGATGAAGAATAAATGAAAAAAACAAAACTATTTCTATCAGTGTTGACCGTTATAATGGCTGTAACGTCATGTAATAAAAGCGAAAAAGCTGTTGTTTACGATTCAGATAGTAAAGTTGAAACCGAATCAGATGTTGAAGCTAAATTGGAAGATACTGAGGCTTTGATTGATGAGGCCGAAGGGAAAATCGAGCCCGAAGAAAAAGATGGGTATTCACCTTTATTTGCATTATACGATCGGGGGTATTTTGGGATAATAGCAAGGTCAACAGTAAATGATGATAATGTAAACGTAAGATTGCTTCCAAGTGTATCATCTGAAAAGATTGGTTCATTGAATAAAGGTTATGTAGTAGAAATACTGGGATATTCCAATTCTAAAGAAACTATTAATGATTATGAAGGGTATTGGTTAAAAATATCATTCAAAGAAAAGCCAAAGGAGTATTATGGATTATATGGATGGGTGTTTTCTCAATATGTAGATGTTGACCCGTCTGTTGATGTAAGTAAATTCGGCGCTGGAAAGATTGAAGATGGCGAGCTTAAAACAATAGAAATTGAAAGGAATGGTGTAAAAACAGAATCAACTGTTTATGTGAACAGACTTACCGATACATCTCCTTATACTTTTGTGTGGTGTGATGAGATGCGGGATTTTAATTATAATGATCCAACTGGAGTATTTAGATGGGATCCTGATACAAATGAAATAACAAACCTAACAAATATGGGGTCTGAATGTGAATCTGCATGGTGTCTGATAAGTGATGATTTGAAGTTTATGTTTCAAGAGTTTGGAACATCTCCAGGAACCAGAGCTTTGGGAGTATATGATATGGAAACAACAAAGCAGATTTTCTCCGGATCATATTACAGAGAGCTTGGTTATGATGGAGAAAGCATTTGTATCGTAAAAAAATATGGTTTAAATAACTCTGACGAAAATGTAAAGAAATTTAGAGAAGAGACACCATTGACAGAAGAACAACTCGACTGGATAAATCAAGGAATGAGCGTTAATGTTATAGTAAAGTATCGATTTAACCTGTTTACAAAAGATATGGAATTTGTTGAATGTGATTATCTGTTGTCGCAATAAAATAATAAAAAAACCACAGGCAGTTCAACCAACTGTCTGTGGTTTTGTGAAAAGAAAATTATGAAAGTGGAGAAGATGAATAAATGAAAAAAGTGAAGTATGTCATGCTGATGTTAATAGCGACATTCTTAATAACAGGATGTAACAAACAGAATGACTCATTAGTTTCAAATGCGAATGAAGAGAATGAGCCCGAGCCTGTTGTATCAGAAACAGTCGAAGAACCAGCTTCTTTACCTGATGAACCGGAATTGCCTGCTGAAGAGGTTGAAAATGAAGAAATAATTAAGCCTGGCAAATATGAGAAGGTGTTGGCTGAAGAGAATTATCGAGATGAAACCGATTGGGAGAAAATTACAAAAACTTTTCCCGAGGTGAAGATTAAATATACAGTTCAGGCTGTTGATGATGTTTCATTTATTACAGAGTTATATTTTATTGGAATTGATAATGAAGGTCTTGCTGTTGATTTGGGGAGTTTTACAAAAGAAAATGGATTTATAAATTCAAAGAATGAAGAATTTGTCTCTGGACCTTATTTGAGAAAAGGTTCTGAATACTTTGATAATTCATTATTAGGACTTTCTACAAGAGTGATAGAATGTCCATTTGTTATCATTGGAATGGCAATGGCATCAGATGATGAAATAATTGAAACGGAGACTATGTTTGGATTATCAATCAATTGTGAAGAAAAAACTATAGAAGAATGGTTTCCAGAATTGTAAATTGAAATAACCACAGACAGCCCAACCAACTGTTTGTGGTTTTATGTAAAATATTATTGAAACTGGAGAAGAAGGAAAATGAAAAAAGTAATGATTTTATCAGTGTTTGTGATGTTGACCATGTCTTTGTCAGCTCAGAATTTCAAACTTGACGGTAAATATAGTTTGAATAATTCAAGTAATATTGATTATTTAACTATCTCTGAAGACAAAATATCGTACAAACTTTGGAATAAGAAAGATGAATTAACAACAAAATATAAAATAGTACATGACGAAGGTCTGACATTCATCAAAATGTCTGAAAAGTTTCCAGAAGAATTTACAGATGAATATGACAGTGGTAAAAAGATTAAAACCAGCGATAAAATCCTGATTCTTGCCGGGAAAAAAATTGATTCGGATTCGGTCATCTTGTTCGGGACAACATACGGTTTTTATAACTACAAAACATTAATTGAACCGCGACATTTTGAAGTAGTGACTCAAAGTAAAGATTGCACGTCTTTTTTAACGGAAAAGAATAAAAAATATCCAATAACTAACTTGGCCGACTACGATGTTGATACTCCTTGGGTTGAAGGTGTTCCAGGTTATGGTATTGGAGAAAGCTTTACGATTGGAAACTCGTGGGGAACACCGCGACATTATCTCCTTATAATGAATGGTTATATATCTTATGAAAAACCGTATCTTTATAAACAAAACGGCCGGGTAAAGAAGATAAAGGTAAAAGGGTTGAAGTCTGGTAAAGAAAAAATACTGGAAGTGCTCGACACTCCCCATCCGCAAACTGTTGATATTTCTTTTATCACAGAACTTGAAGATATAAGAATAACAATAGAGGATGTATATCCTGGTACGAAATATGAAGATACATGCATTAACTATATGATTGGATATTTAGAGAAAGTAATTCCCTATGAAGATAGTATAAAATAATTGTAGGTAAATCAAACATGGAGCCATAGACAGCCCAACCAACTGTCTGTGGTTTTGTGAAAAAAAATATAAAGTGGAGGAAAAAATGGTAAAATTCATAAAGTTCATTTTTATTTGTTTTATTATGATGGGATTTGTTTCCTGCTTAAGTGACAAAGGAAAAATACCGGAAGACTATTTTAATTCTACTATGATATATGAAATACCCCTTGGTAATAAAACAATACGAATAATCAACGCAAAGAATGATAATCCAAGGCATTCGGATAGATTAATGATGATTGTTTTGAATTCTAAGGGTGTTGTTCTGGATGTGAAAAGTTTTGGTTACCTGGATGATGACGGTAGTATTGTTTCAACGAAAACAGTAGCGATCAAAGGCAAAAGGATTAAAGAGGATGAGCCTGTAAACTTTTTTCTTGTGGTTGAAGAATCATCAGATTTAATAAAACAAATACCTTGTAATAACTTTGTTGCAGACGGTATTATCACAGATGGTTATATCGTCTATTCAATCGAAATGACATTGGATACAACAATAAAAGTAAATTTAAAAGATGGAAAAGTTTTTGAATATGAAGGTTATTATCCCTGTGTAGATATATTTGAGTGTGAAAATCCTGAAATATTGGGCGTCTTCAAATATGAAGGCAAATGGTATGAAGTATTGGATAAAAAAATCCAACCCGCAAAGGAATCATATCAGCCAAAGAAGAAAAAGAAATTACAAGATTATAGAATTAAATAATTAGTACTAACAGACAGCCAAATTAACTGTCTGTAGGTTAATAAATTAGATAAAATAGTGGAGGAAAAGAAATGAAACGGGATAAGTTATATTATATAGTGATAGTGTTAGGTTTGATGGTTTCGTCATGCAAAACGACAGCTAAGCCTGTTGCTGCAAACAATTCTTTTTATATAAGGAAGAGTAATGATTATAATAGTAAAGAAATATATGATAGTAACAACAAATTAATTTATGTCTTAAATAGGTCTGACGCAAGAATTGATTGGAAAACAGAAATAATAAAAAACCATTTGCTGTATTTAAGTTCAAAAGATGAATTGGTTGTTGTTGATTTAATCTCAAATGAAAAAGAATTGATAATTCCTGATATAGGTGATTTCGCGGCGACAAATGATTTGCATTATATTTGCTTGGGAAAGAAATTGAATGATTCCAGGTACACGACAACTCCGATTCTCTATGATTTTACAAAGAAAAAAATAGTTGAAATTGAAAAACTAGATTATTCTTTCTTAAATAAATATATTGGAATTAGTACAGACATACGATTTGATTCAGAGAAAAATGGGTTTTCGGTTGATTATCATTGGGATTCTTCGATACCTGAATACAGTTTCTATATTTCTCTAGAAGAATTAAATATCACAAGGATTAAATAACAATAAAATAATAATTCTAAATATGAATAGATATCAAATTTGTGCAGTATGAGTTGAAAGAAAAAACCACAGACAGCCCAACCACCTGTCTGTGGTTTAACAAATAAGATAAAAAAGTAAAAAAACATTTCAGAAGAATGAAAAAGTGTTCGATAAAATAAGATGGAGTCAGTTTTAATGGGTTTTGAAACTGTCTCCAAAATTTTTTAAAGTATTATACTAAAAGTTGGAGCTATTATGAAAGTGAAGGGAAGGATTCGCTCACGGCAGTCCTTGTGGGGGGCTACGTCTGAAAACCGGCGTTATGGTATTTGTGACCTGATTCCTGGAAATCAATCAAAAGACAAACGAAGCTTAAAGTCTGTCATCTATCTGTGGAATCATATTCCTAAAGAACACAAAAGCAATTATTCAAAGAAATCCAAAACAGTTGATTGCAGGAAAGAAAATGGCATCCGGAATTTGCTCGCTGTAGATTCCGGACGCCATGATTATTAGAGGGGGATGTTTCCGTGCTTTTTGCAGGGGGCGTTGTTCTCTTTTTTGTTTGAAAGGAAATCAAGGCTCTTTACGATGCGGTCTCTGGTTTCCTCCGGATTGATTATTGCGCTTATGTAATCGCGTTCGGCGGCGATTGTCGGAGTCATGATTGTGTCCTTGTACTCCTGTGATTTTTGTGCAACAAATTCAGCCTGTGCCGGATCCTTCATTTCCTTGGCATAGAGGATTCCCAATGCACCTTCTGCACCCATAACAGCAATCTCTGCCTTTGGCCATGCGTATACAAAATCAGCTCCAAGATGTTTTGAACACATAGCAATGTATGCGCCGCCGTATGCCTTTCTTGTGATGACGCTTACTTTGGGAACTGTTGCCTCGCTGTATGCATATATTACTTTTGCACCGTGGCGGATGATTCCCTTTTGCTCTTCGTCAGGTCCCGGAAGGAATCCAGGTACGTCAACGAATGTAACAAGCGGAATGTTGTATGCGTCACAGTAGCGGACAAAGCGTGCGATCTTGTCTGATGAATCACAGTTCAAAAGGCCTCCCCATGTCGCTGGGTTGTTGGCTACGATGCCAACTGTCTTCCCTTCAATTTTTGCAAAACCTACAACTGACATCTGTGCGAATTCTTTCATCACCTCAAAGAATGAATCATCGTCAACCACGCAGTCAATCACTTCGCGAATGTCATATCCCTTTTTGCTTTCTTCCGGAAGTACTGTCGCAATCTTCTTTGTCTTTTTGCTTTCGTCGTATTTGAATTTTGCCTCGGCAACAATTTCTTCACCGTAGTAGTGCGGAATGTAGTCAAGGAGTTTTCTTACCTGCTCGTAGCATTCGGCTTCTGTGGCTGAGCGGAAATGTGCCACACCGCTTTTTGTTGAATGAATCTCTGCGCCACCAAGTTCTTCCGCCGTAATGTCCATGGAAAGGACGCTCTTTACGACTTTTGGACCTGTGATGAAAAGCTGGCTGATTTTATCAACTGCAAAGATGAAGTCCGTGATACCTGGAGAATAAACCGCTCCACCGGCACATGGACCTGCAATGATGCTGATCTGAGGAACAGTTCCCGATGCCCTTACATTCTGATAGAAAAGTTCACCGTAACCGCAGAGGGCGTCTACACCTTCCTGAATGCGTGCTCCACCCGAATCATTCAGACCGATTACAGGACAGCGTGCCTCAATTGCCTTGTTGATGAGTTCAGCTATTTTCTGACCGTGGACTTTTCCAAGGCTTCCTCCCTGAACTGTAAAATCCTGCGCATAGACTGCAACTTTCTTACCGTTGATTTTTCCAAAACCGGTTATTACACCGTCGTAGGGAATCTCCTTCTTGTCCATTCCAAAATTGGTGCATTGGTGGCGTGCTGCGGAATAAATCTCAAAGAAGCTGTCTTTGTCACAAAGTGCGTTGATTCGCTCAATTGCGTGAAGCTTTCCTTTTTCGTGCTGTTTTTCGACGTTATAAGTGTAGTTTGACATGTTGTTCTCCTGCGGAAACTCTGTAATTCAACTGAGGAGAGTATATAACGTCTTGTGTTTTTAGTCAATATGACAAAAAATGTAATTATGTCAGAATACTGCTTCCTGAATCATTTTTTGCTGGGCCTCAAGGATCTCACTGTTGGTTGGAATCCATGGATAGGCGGGACGAAGCTCGTTTGCGGTGACCACAGGGTCCTTGTCTACGTCCTTGTCTTTAAACGTGCTCTTGTAATCCTCAAGGAATGCCTCGTAATCGATGATGATTGGTGAGCCTTTGCTTTCCTGTATCTCGGTGATTATCCAGCGGTCTTTCTTGAATTCAAGGGTAAGGGTGTCGTTGTGGTAGACTGCGGTTAATACAAGATTGTTCATGTTGTCGCTTTCGGTGTATAGCAGCACATAGCTTACCGGTATTGTTTTCTTGTCGCCTTTTTTTACGGGTTTCCCCTCTTCTTCCGTGATGGCCTTTGGCTTTGTGTTTTTTGCAGGGGCATTAAAGAAGAGGCTTCCCTTGTTTGTCTGTATTGAAAAGTCTGCCAGTCCGAAAATCGTGTAATGTCCGTCATAGTTAAAGTTGATCCATTCGGCGGGGGACACGAGCTTTTTTGTTGCATCGTATGCGGCCACCGTTTTTCCCGTGACATACATGGTCGTTACCATATTCTCCAGTTCGGCTGCCTTGTCGCCTGTTGAACATTCATGCATGGCCAGACTGTTCTGTGTGTTCATTCCGCTGTAGAACATTTCGACTGTCTGTGTTGATGTAAGGCCCTTTGATGTGGGGTTCTCTGACTGTCCGCTTGCGATTGATATGAACAGGGCTGATACTGCAATGATTACTGCCGCACTTATTGCCAGTGGGACTCTTGCTGCACGGAACCATCGTTTGACTGCCAGTTTTTTCTGGAAGATGAATTCACGCTTTTTGTTCTTTTGCTCAAAGATTTCCGGTGATATGTTTGATTTCCTGATGACGGGATTCAGTTTTCCCATCGGAGGAATCTCTCCGCTTTCTGTAAGGCCAAGCTCACGGTAGAGTGCGTCCAGCGGAAATGTAAGGCCAAGCTCGCTGCGTTTAGACTTGTCATCACCTGATTTTTCATCGACTATGATTGATGTTATTTTGTCTGCCAGCGTTGGTGCCAGCTTTTTTCCGGTTTTCTTGTTCCTTACCAGGGCCTTGCGCTGAAGGCTGTTGTCCACAAAGGATGCCAGCGTTTCATCAAGTGCCCAGACAGAGGCCGCCAGGGGAGTGTAGTTTGCGTCAACTATGTCCATGTGCCTTTTGTCGGGGGATGTTTCCCTGAACGGAAGCTTTCCTGTGAGAAGACGGTATGTAATGACTGATTGTGTATAGCGGATGGCAGCGTCATCTGTGAGCGTGGGGTTTACATAGAATCCCTGATGCTCCGAGTACTCGCTTTCTCCAGTGCACAAAGTGGATGACTCAAAGTGAACCAATGGCAGGAACAGGACCTGCGTGCAGTCATCGGAAACAATGATTCCACCGGCACCTATGTTTTCAACATGTTCCTTTTGCTGTATTGCGGCTTCCATTGCGGAACAAACTGTCGCACCTGCCAGCTGAATCTGCGAGCGTTCTCCGTCACTAAGGTTTTTTGAACTGTCCCTGTCGAAAAGGCTTTTTAGCGTGGAACCGGAAAATCCCTTTGCACGGAGGATGACAGTTTCATTCGCCTTGCGTTCAATTCCGGATAGTGTGGAGGTATGTGTCATGACCTCAGTATCTGTAAAACTCCATGGCTCAAATACCCAGCCTTCCGATGTTTTTCGGGCAAGCTTTCCATTTTCCCTTAAACGTTCTGCATTTATTGATTTTGCATAACTGTTTGGCGTTAATGAGGTATCTAACTTGATTATCCTGTCTTCTACAAATACTATCTGCTTAGCCATGTTTACCTGCTGCCGTTTGGTCCGTAAAGATACTTGAAGTAATCCATATTGGTGCTGAGTGTCGGGTCAAAGTTGTCCATTGTGGATTTGTAGGACTCAAGGCTCTTCCAGAATTCATAGAACTGTGGATCGCGGCTGTATGCCTCGTTGTAGATTGCGGCTGCCTCTGCGTCTGCCTTACCCTTTGTTTCCTCGCTTACACGGTAGGCTTCACTTTCTATCGTGCGCTTTTCGTTTTCCATCTTACCAATCCATTCTGCCCGGCGTCCTTCTCCAAGTGAGCGGTACTGCTGGGCCACCTGGTTTCTTTCCTTGATCATGCGGTTGTAGACTGATTCTGTAAGCTCATCCGAATACTTTATCTGGCGGGGAACAATGTCAATCAGCTCAATTCCATATTCAGCCTGATTTTTGCGGGCCTCCTCGGTCATTTCCTGACACAGCTTTTCCCTTCCCTTGGTTACGATTTCGTTGCTGCTTCCTCCAACGGCAAGTGCGGATAGCTCCTTCGTCACCTCGTCATCCACTCCTTCCAGCTGGCTTGCGGCGTCAACCGGTATTTCGTTGATGATGTTGCTGTTGCGGACGATTTCGCTAAGGCGATTTCTTGTTATTACCATACGTATTGCAGAATCGATTATGTCGCTGAGTTTCGGGTATGAGCTTTCCACCGTCTTGAATGAGCGGTAGAATTGGGCTGGATCCGTAATCCTCCAGCGTGTGGTGGTGTCTACTACGATGAACTGGTTTTCCTTTGTAGGAATGCGTTCCGTGTCCCCGTTGAGCGAAAGTATTTTTGATGGGAAGCGTGTTACTGAGTCAATGATAGGAACCCGTATGTAAATACCCGCCTCTGTCCTTGTGGCTACAATGGAGCCCAGTCTGGAAACTACAGCTTGCTCGCCTTCATTGATGATGTAGAAGGGACCTGCGGCAAAAAACAAAATGACCAGGACGGCTACGATTCCCAGCGCTATATAAAACTTAGATACCTTTTTCATTTTCTTCTCCTTTTTCTACTGTCCCAGGTTTTTTAATGGAAGAAAGTTTTCCAGCTCTCCGTCGATGAGGGTAGGCTTTTTGTCTCCTTCCTGACTGTTGAAGAGCTCTTCCATGGTTTCAAGATAAAGTCGTTCCCTTGTGACCTGGGGCGCCTTGCGGTATTCCTCGTAAACTGAATTGAACCTGGCCACGTCTCCCTTCGCCTTGTTGATTCTTTCTGCGGCATATCCCTCCGCAACTTGAACCTTACGGTCAGCCTCACCTCTAGCACGTGGAACTTCGGCGTAATAGCTTTCCATACCCTCGTTGATGAAGCGGTTCATGTCCTGAATTGCCTTGTTTACGTCTTCAAATGCTTCCTGAACGCCAACTGGAGGAATGATGTTCTGGAATTTGACTTCGGTTACCGTGATTCCCATGTTCAGTTTCTTGAACTGGTTGTTCATGTTTTCAACGGCATAGTTTTCGATTGTTGAGCGGGAGTTGTTCATGTCGAGGATTGCCCTGTCTCCGATAAGAGCGTTGACTACCGAGCGGCTTATTGAGCGGATTGTGTCGGTCCTGTCTTCAACTGAAAAAAGCCATGCTCTGGGGTCCACTATCCTGTATTGGATGCTCCATTCCACGTCCACGATGTTAAGGTCACCGGTAAGCATTGTTGATTCGGATGTTATTCCGTTCTGGTATTGGTTTGTGACACCTGCCTTTTCCGTGCGGAAGCCGAACTGTTCCGTGCGGACAATCTTGTTGCCGTCCACTATAAATTTTTTGTCGATTCCGAATGGCAGCTTGAAGTGAAGTCCCGGTCCCAGGGTCTTTGAGTAGGCTCCGAAGCGAGTTATAACCGCCTGCTGGGATTCGTCAACGATGAAGGCACTTGAAAAAGCGCATACGGCTATCAAGACTACAAAAATAATTGCAATGAAACTGGAAGGCTTGAATACTTTCTTTACAACTTTGCCTGCCTGGTTGTTTTGTTCCATTTAATACTCCTTTTTTGAAAACTGAGGGGAAACCCCATACTTAAAATATAAAAAAAAAACAGTGGAAATACAAGTGGAAAATAAAAAAACCGCAGAAAACATTTTAGCGTCTTCTGCGGCCTCTTGTCTGGTTCCTTCAGGCTATGGATTAATACATTCCGCCCATGTCGGGTCCTGCTGCCGGGGCTGGTGCCGGCGGTTCCGGAATGTCTGTGATTGCACATTCTGTGGTGAGGAGCATGCCTGCAACAGAAGCGGCGTTCTGCAGTGCACAGCGTGTTACCTTAGCCGGGTCGATGATGCCTGCTTCCATCATGTTTACCCATTCACCGGAAGCGGCGTTGTATCCCACACCCTTCTTTGCATTCTTTGCCTTGTCTGCTACAACTGCACCGTCAACACCTGCATTGTCTGCAATCTGGCGGATCGGTTCTTCAAGGGCGCGCTTTACGATCTGGAAACCTACTTTCTCGTCTCCAACAAGACCTGCTGCGTCTCCGTCCAATACCTTGCTTGCTTCGATGAGGGCAAGTCCACCACCTGATACGATTCCTTCTTCAAGGGCTGCGCGTGTGGCGGCAAGTGTATCTTCTACACGGAACTTCTTTTCCTTCATCTCTGTCTCTGTGATGGCACCGATGTTGATTACGGCTACTCCACCTGACAGTTTTGCAAGGCGTTCCTTGAGCTTTTCCTTGTCATAGTCTGATGTTGATTTTTCAACCTGGTTCTTGATTTCTGCAACGCGGGCTGCGATTGTCTTTTTGTCTCCTGAACCGTCTACGATTGTAGTGTTGTCCTTGTCAATCTTTACGCTCTTTGCCTGTCCAAGATCAGCGATTTCTGTTGTCTCAAGCTTGAGGCCAAGGTCTTCTGTGATTACTTTTCCACCGGTAAGGATTGCAATGTCCTGGAGCATTTCCTTTCTTCTGTCGCCGAAACCTGGGGCCTTTACTGCACAGCACTTGAGTGTTCCGCGGATAGAGTTTACAACCAGAGTTGCAAGGGCTTCACCGTCCATGTCTTCACAGATGATGAGGAGAGGGCGGCCTGTCTGAGCAACCTTTTCCAGAAGCGGGAGGATGTCCTTCATTGTGGAAATCTTCTTGTCGTAGATGAGCACGTATGCGTCGCTGTAGTTTACTTCCATGCGCTCACGGTCGGTTACAAAGTATGATGAGACATAGCCGCGGTCAAACTGCATTCCTTCTACAGTCTTTACGGTTGTGTCCATGTTCTTTGATTCTTCAACTGTGATAACTCCGTCTTTTCCAACCTTTTCGATGGCTTCGGCAAGGATTTTACCGATTTCCGGGTCGTTGTTTGCAGAGATTGTTGCAACATGTGTTATGTCTTCGTTGCCCTTTACGGCACGTGAGTTCTTCTTGATTTCGTCGGTGGCGATGGCAACTGCCTTGTCGATTCCGCGCTTGATTTCAATTGGTGTCATTCCTGCTGAAACTGCCTTGAGGCCCTCGCGGACTATGGCATAGGCAAGAACTGTAGCTGTTGTAGTTCCGTCTCCGGCAACATCGTTTGTCTTTGAGGCAACTTCCTTGACAAGCTGTGCACCCATGTTTTCAAAAGGATCCTTAAGTTCAACTTCCTTTGCAACTGAAACACCGTCTTTTGTGATTGTTGGTGCTCCATACTTTTTGTCCAGCATTACCAGACGGCCGCATGGACCCAAAGTTACCTTTACAGCCTGAGCAATCTGCTCGACTCCGCTCAACATTTTCTTGCGGGCATCTTCATTGTAAATCAACTGTTTTGCCATTTTACATTTACTCCTATATAAAACCGGTAAATCGGCAGTGGTTCACCGGCAATTTGTTCGTATTAGACAAGATACTAAAAAAAGCGTTTTTCGGCAAGTTTTTTTTCAACTTTCAGCAGCCAGAGGGGCATTCAACTTAATTGTTTACAAGTGCCGTTTTCTGTGCTATCATTTTTTCCATAATAATTGAATTGACGGGGGAATTTGAATGAAAAAGCCTGTTTTTTGTGTTGCCTTGATTTTTGGAGTTTTGCTGACCTTTGGTTGTGGGTCAATTGCTTCCATTCCATACATTCCATCGGGAAATTCCGGCAGTTCCGGTAATTCCGGCTCTTCAGGCTCATCCGGGACTTCTTCCAATACTGGAAACTCTGGTTCAGCTCAAGTGGAGGAGCATGTTCAGGAGGTGTTCACCCTTACAAATTCTTTCCGCACGGGAAACGAGGCATATTACTGGAACAGCGACAACAGGACAAAGACAAATCTTGTAGGAAAACTGGGGACGCTAAAGCTTGACGCAGACTTGTGCAGGGCGGCTAAGGTAAGGGCATCGGAAATAACAAGGAATTTCAGTCATACCAGACCTGACGGAAGAAGCTGCTTTACCGTGTTGAGCGACTTATCCATCAGCTACAGGGGTGTGGGAGAAAACATAGCGGCGGGAAATGCCAGCGGAGAAAGGACCTTTAATCAATGGAAGGAAGCCGACCAAAACTATTCAGGCCAGGGCCACCGCAGAAACATGCTTGGCGACTTTACCAAGATAGGAATAGCCAGGGCATACGACGCAAATTCCACCTACAAATATTACTGGGTAATGATCCTGTCAAAATAGGGTTATTGCGTAATTACCCCAAAAGTGCTAATATAAAACAATCTCGGGGATATAGCTCAGTTGGTAGAGCATTTGGTTCGCAATCAAAGGGTCACCGGTTCGACTCCGGCTATCTCCAATAAATTCATAAAAAAATAACATGTCTGTTACCAAGGAACGAGTCGAAGCGGAGGGAGCGCCGACCAGGTGGGAGGAAAAGGCTGCAAGGATGCAGCCGACAGAGACCAAAGCCGGCCCGGAGATGACAAACAGGAAGTTTGACATCGGAGGGCGACTCCGGCTATCTCCAATAAATTCATTCAAAAATAATATGTCTGTTACCAAAAAACGAGTCGAAGCGGAGGGAGCGCCGACCAGGTGGGAGGAAAAGGCTGCAGGGATGCAGCCGACAGCGACCAAAGCCGGCCCGGAGATGGCAAACAGGAGGTTTGACAACGGAGGGC